>Ga0255166_1000659_pt1 | contig 11484 bp, 29 predicted proteins | sample Atl_Cont_RepC_8d_FD_186013 | JGI IMG/M metagenome (GOLD analysis project Ga0255166, IMG submission 186013) | Freshwater microbial communities from Altamaha River, Georgia, United States - Atl_Cont_RepC_8d | ecosystem: Environmental > Aquatic > Freshwater > River | place: USA: Georgia | collected...
GCCTTCCGCAAGGCGAACGGCGAGACGACGCTCTACACCGAGGCGATCGTCCCCTACCTCACGAAGTGATGGAGCACCGCAACCTCACCTACAAGGCGGAGCACGCCGTGTGGGGCGGGACGAAGGCTCGGAGGTTCTCCGAGCCTCTCTCGTCTTTCCGCATCCGCGAGATCCTGGACTCCCACGGACTCGGCGACTGGGAGATCAAGAGGGTCCAGGGCTACGGCGGTGCCTGCCGCAAGCAGAAGCGTCTGATCACCATCGGGAGGCACGCCCCCGAGTGGATCGTCTACCACGAGATGGCGCACGCCCTCGCCGGAACGCACGGCCACGACGCACGGTTCCGGGGTGCCTACCTCGCCGTCGTCCGTGCGGAGCTCGGCGACTACTGGGCCGAGCGTCTCGAGACCTCGTTCCGGCGGGAGAAGCTCGCCGTCGCGGAGTTCGTCCCGGGGTGAACCCCGAGTCACGCCCCGTTCTGGGTTCCCGTGACTCCCCGCCGGTGCGCCGGCACCACTGGCACCACCCGTGACTCCGGGCGACGTCCGGTCCGCCGGCGTTCCCGGGTCGATCTGTTTCCAGGATCCGGCGATCGCGTTCCGGCGATCCACGACTCGGTCGATGTCTCTCGGTTCGTGGATCCTCGGGTCTTCGCCGATCGGCATCGGGCCGACGCACGCACCGCCGATCCGCCGCACTCCCACTTTCCCACTTTCCCACCCCGTCGGAGAAAGTCCTCGGGATGACTTGACTTCGGCACACCCTCTTGGTATGTTGATGGTGTCCACAACGACCAAGGAGGTCACCCATGAAAGTATTTGTCGCAACGATCCCTCTCCGATACGAGGTCATCGCAGTCGCAGACTCCAAGGAGAAAGCGATCCGCCTCGTGAGCGTCGCCGCACACAAGGACCTCGTCCAAGCGGGTGCGATCACCGAGGACACCGACACGCCCCGCAAGGTCGCCGAGTACTTCGGCGTGCGGATCTTCGCTATGGAGATGAACTCCACGAGCGACGACTCGCAGGCGGAGGGTCTTGACTGACCCCGCCACACCCATTCGTTACATTCACCACAACCACGACAGACCGAGGAGGTCGCCTATGAACAAGAACAAGACACACAAGAGCATCGCAGTCAGCGTCGGGATCGCCGCATCGCTGGAACTCAGCGAGGACGGACGGCTCGTCATCTCCGTCGATGCGGGAACCATCCTTGACTCCATCGACGAGCTCGTGTCGTCGGAGGAACTCACCGACGACGAGGCGGAGGCACTCTCCACCGCAGTCGCACTCCTCGCCGAGGGACACGGGGACGGGGAGATCGTCCTCTAGTCGCCCCACGACACCGCTCCGCCGGCCCCGAGGATGCTTGACTTCCTCGGGGTCTTTCTTTACCCTTTACTCAACCACGACAGACCGAGGAGGTCACCTATGAGACGACAGCACCCACCCATCTACTACAAGGTCCGAACGATCGTGCGATGCGCGTTCTGGGGATCCGTCGCCACCGCCGCACTCATCGGTGCGATCGAACTCACCGACGACGACAGACCGTCGTGCGTCGCCGACGTCCACTTCGACTTCTCGTGGAGCGGGCCGACGCAGGACCTCTCGCTCTGCCGACACCCCGACGGCATCGTCCTTGAGGAGGGCGGCACTTGGCGTTGGTGGGACGACTACATCGACGGCTAGACGACCGAGGCGGAGACGACACCGAAGGCGTGCGACTTCGCACGGGACACCCATCCGCCGATGTCGAACGACAACTCCCGACGGTCCGACGGGTCGGCGGGTCGTTCGTTGTCCAGCCACGAGCAGATCGCCACGAGTGCCGTCCAGCAGTCCATCGCCCCGTCGGAGCGTGACTGCCACTTGCCGGCGATGTCGTTGAGCACGGCACGCCGGTTCTGCTCGCGGAGCTGGGTCTTCACCCTGGACGGGAACATCCCGGAGCACGCATCGACGAACGAGCCGGGATCGAGCTTCGCCCGCTTCGCCGCGATCTCCCAGTCACGGGACTCGACGACCCAGGCATCGACCTTCTTCGCGATCTCGAGACCGTTCCCGATCCGCGCCTCGAGCGTCGGCCCGTGCGGCCACGACTCGCCGGCCCATCCGCCGAGCCGGACGAGCGACCGGTTGTCCTCGGCGAACGGCGTGACTGTGACCGCCCCGCCGCCGGTGTGGGCCGCTGTGACGACAAGGCTGCGTCCCTGGGCGACGCCGACCCGGCACCAGAACCTCCTGCCGCTCGAGTCCTGCCCGGAGTGGGTCACCGATCCGCCGCACGCACCGGCGATCGTCGTCGCGAAGCCGTGGATCTCCCGGTTGTGGAGCGGGTGCCATCTCGAGCCGACGACATCGAGCGGGCCGGACGGGCCGAGCACGACCCTCCTCCCGGGGACCTCGACCATCGAGCCGGCGTGCTGGGCGAAGACCGGGGACATCTCGAGTTCCCAGTCGAGTTCCGGGGGCATCCCGGACCCGAAGTGGGATCCGTCGAAGGGTTGCGGGTGCATGGGCTTCCAGCGTAGTCGGGCGTTGACCTGGCGTGACTCCGCGGGCAGAATGGTCGGATGAGGAACCACCGCTGCTCTGATCTCGACTACCAGGACGTGAAGCGCGGCCGGATCGAGTGCCTGGGCTGCGGGCGGGTCTGGCTGCTCGTCACCCGGCCTGGGAAGGACGGATCGTCCTTCGCCCGGTGGATCCCGAGCCCGTGCCCGGGATGCCGGGGCACGAACGGCTACTGCTCCTGCAACAGGGGCCGGTGATGGAGGTCGTCGTCTTCGTCCGGGACCTGATGGGCGACGTCGGCCCGGTGTGCGCGTGGACGGATCACGAGTCACGGACGCGGCTCGAGGCGGCCGAGCGGGCCTGGGAGATCTCGAACGCCCACATCGGGAACCTCTCCGGGTGGATGCTCGAGGCCCGGATCGCGCTCGAGGGCGTGCTCCGCGGCGTGTCGATCGGCCCGGACGACTGGGTGGAGGTGGACGGGGTTTCGTACGCCTGCCGGCCCGACGGGTTTGAGGAGTCCGAGGTGGACTGGGACGAGGGACTTGACTCAGACACACCCTTCGGGTAGGTTGTGAATGTCCAACCAACCAAGGAGGTCAACTATGGGCATCGACTACGACTCATGGCTCGAGCAGCCATACCAGGATCAGTACGACTGGGAAGCACTCTGCGAGGAGTACGAGGAGAGCAGTTCGTTCGCGGACGACTTCGCCGAGTGGCTCGCCGATCCCGAGAACGAGGGTCGCACCGAGGACGACTGGCGCGACACCTACAACTACCAAGCGTGCGTGGAGTGCTGGGCCTCGTAGCCCGGCACCACCGCACCGATCGCTCAACACCACAACGACCACGAGGAGGTCAACCATGAACAGAACCATCAAGCAGGTGGGCATCGCGCTCACCGAGGACGAGGCGAAGGACGCCGTCATCCGCATCAGCATCGGCGACGACGAGTTCATCACGATCGTCGCCTACGAGGACGACGACCCCGAGTCGGAGGACTTCGGCTCGCTCGTCTACCGCATCACCGACGAGATCAACCCCTACGGCCCCGCCGTTCACGAGGGAGCCGTCGAGGACTACTTCTCCTGCGGGCACGAGTACGACTCGTACTGCCCCAAGTGCGGACTCGCGTCGTGAAGCGGGCGATCCAACGCTGCCAGCAGTGCGAGGAGCCGATGGACGAGGGGTTCTTCCTCTGGTACCCCGGCGACGAGAGGTGGGGCGACGAGGACGGCGAGGGGGCGCACTACTGCGCCGACTGCGCCGAGTCGATCCTGGCGACCCAGTCGCACCGCCGGCCCGAGGCGCACTTCACCGACTACCGCCGGCTCTACGAGGCGATGCTCGAGATCTAGGACCGGAAGCGGGCGACCGGCCCGTCCGGTGTCTCGATCACCTCGAGACCGATGTCCTCGACGATGATCGTGGCGAGGTCGATCATGTCGCCCTCCTGCTCCGCGATCTCCTGCGGGGTCACGCCGGCGTCCGCCATCCCCGCCATCAGCGAGTCCTTGATCCGTCGGTGCAGTTCGAGCCGGAACTCGGCCCCGGATGAAATGTTCGTCATGTCGTTGACGTTACCGCCGTGACCGCGTACTATCAAGTCCCGACGGGAAGACCCGTCCACGAACGGAGGAGCACGAAGATGCCAGCCATACAGACAACGGTGATCGGGAACCTGACCGCCGACCCGGAACTCTCATTCTCGGCCGGAGGTGCCGCGATGCTGAAGTTCTCGGTCGCCGCGAACAGGTCCTGGAAGAACGACAAGGACGAGTGGGAGAACGAAGTCTCCTACGTCGACTGCATCGCGTGGCGACAGGTCGCCGAGGACGGTGCCGCGGTTCTCGAGAAGGGGATGCCCGTCGTGGTGACGGGCCGTTTCGAGCAGAGGTTCTGGGACGACAAGGAGACCGGGCAGAAGCGCTCGAAGTGGCAGTTGACGACCGACGTCATCGCCCTCGACGCGAAGGCGCTCGAGTCCGTCGTCCGCAAGCGCAAGGAAGAAGGGTCGTTCGGCGGCAACGGTGGCGGCCGACCCCAGCAGTCACGGGGCGGAGGCTCCGGCGGCGCGGCGCGAGCGGCCGCCGCGAACCGTCGACCCGCACCGGCCCAGGACGAAGACGAGGCCTGGTGACCTGAAGAACGCCATCGGACCTTGGACAGTCCGACGGACAGGGTTGCCCTCGGGCCCGGACAGTTTCCCTCCTTGGACGTCCGGGTTCCGGGGGCTTCCCGCTTTACACGAGGAGGTGTGATGGACAACGAGACCTACAAGGACGCGAAGGCCGCCGTGATGGCGAGCATCGAGGACCCGGACGGGATCCCGGAGATGTGTTTCCCGGGGATGCGCGTCTGGCTGCTCGAGGGCCCGGCCGCGCACCCGCCGGACGGGACGGCGGAGTGGTTGCGTGACCGCGAGGCGATCTGGGAGCGCGCATCCAGGGTCGTCGAGGCCATGGACGCGGCGATGCCGAAGCACGGGTCGACCGAGTGGCCGGAGTGGTTCGGGTCGAGACCAGCGATGGTGATCCGGTTCCCGTGGGCGACCGAGCTCGAGGGGGCCGTCGCCGAGATGGAGCGGATGCTGGGGCTGTGAGCCGGAGGATCGTCTCCGCCTGGAAGACGGGCGGGTACGGGACGACGATGTGGCACCACGAGCTGTCGTGCGGCCACGTCCACTCGAGGAGGAGGAGGATGCCGGCCGACGCGGTCGTCGACTGCGCCGAGTGCCTCGAGGAGGCCGAGGGCCGGGAGATGCTCGAGCGGCTCCCCGTTGGCGACGAGCCGGAGTCCGCGGGTCACGCACCCGAGACGGCGCCCGCACCCGAGCCGGACGAGCTGGCCGGGATGCTCGAGTGGGTCGCGATGGCCGCCGCCGTGCTTGCGGCCCGGATGGGCGTCCCGGGCGACCAGGTCTCGATCCACGTGGGGGACGACGGGTCGATCGCCGGTGGGACGGTGATCCTGACCCCGTCGGACATCGAGCGGATACTGAGGGAGCTGACGACTTGACAAACGTCAACCCGTCCCGATAGGATGGGCGAAGCCCGCCGATCGGTGGGTCCTATCCATAGCCATAGAAGGAGGAGCCGATGGTTCTCGAGATCAACGAATACGTGTTGTCGCTCATCGCGGTGCTCGTCGCAGCTGTCCAGCTCGCGCGCGTCGCGTCGAAGAAGTGACCCAGAAGGAGGCCGAGAAGGCCATCCGGGAGGCGATGCTGGAGCACGGCTCGCCGAACTGGGTCGCCTACGTCCCGAGGTCCGTCAGGGCCGCCGTCCCCGTCGAAAGGATCGCCGAACTCCGGGAGGAGCTCGCCCGTTCCCGCAGGCGGGGCGACCCGCTGTCCGACCTCGTCGGATGGGCGGCGGCGAACCACGGTCTCGTCGCGACGACGGCCCAGATAGCCGAGGCGGTCGGGGTCAGCACCTCGACGGTCCTCAACGCGGTCGACAAGAGACCGGACACATTCATCAAGAGGGGTCGCGGGAAGTACGAACTCCGCGACTCGAACAAAGACCGGGCGGAGGCCCGGACCAACAAGGAGGAAACCGAAATGGAGAAGAAAGCATGAACCGCAACGAAGAGGCTGCGGCCAAGTACATGGCGGGCGCGACGCTCGCCGAGATCGGGAGGGACCTTGGCGTGACCCGCGAACGCGTGCGCCAGATCCTCGCCAAGCAGGGCGTCAACCGGCGCTCGAGGACGTCCGCGCACCGGAACGGGATCTCGAGGGTCGTCGCCGAGCACGGGGACGCCATCAACCTGGCGTTCGACCGGGAACTGAGCATCCGGGCCGTCGTCGAGCAGTTCCGGGGCGTCGTTCCGGGCGGAACGGTGAGGGAGATCCTCGCACCGAGGGCCGGCGAGCAGAAACGGGTCGTCGAGCGCAGCGGTGCCGCGCGCCGCTTCTCCGACGAGGACATCAAGAACGCGATCAGGACCGCCGAGGCCGACGGGGCGACGAGCTCCCAGTCGTACGCGAGGTGGAGGGCCGCGAGGGTCTCCGCCGGCGAGTCCCTGCCTTCGGTCGCCACGATCACCGTCAGGTACGGGTCGTGGTCGTCGGCGAGGCGCGAGTCCGGATCCGTCGTCGTGAGGACGCGCAACTCGCAGTCGTGCCGCGTGTTCACCGACAGGGACATCGACTCGGCCGTGCGACGCTTCGTCGCCGCCGCCACCGCCAAGGGCATCCACCCGAGCGCGAGGGCGTACGACGAGTGGGCCCGACGGGTCGGCAACGCACCCCTGCTCTCGACGGTGAGGGCGAGGACGGGACGCAAGTGGTCGTCGTTGACGTACCGCCCAGTCAAGTAGTAGTTTGGAAAGACCCACAAGGAGGGCAACATGAGATCGAAGAAGAAGAAGTACCCGAGACTGATGGTCTCGACGAGATGGGAGGCGGAGGAGTGGTGCCACGAGTACGACTCCGTTCTCACCGTGTTCACACCCGCGTCGCTCTGCGAGTTCGGCCACCCCGACCAGACGGTGATCGAGTTCGCGGACCGCTACCACTACGCCGACGGGGCACCGACGATGCGCCAGTTCACCGAGATCCTCGAGTGGGCGGAGGCGCGACGGCACGCCGAGTCAGTCCTGATCCACTGCAAGGCGGGTCAGTCCAGGTCGACGGCGACCGCCATCGCCGCCTTCGTGGAGTGGGGAATGGATCCGGAGAGGGCCGTCGAGCACGTCTACTGGAACTGCCGACCCCGCGACAGGGTCGGGGAGCGACCGTTCATCCCGAACCTCCGCATCCTGGAGCACATCGACTCCGTCTTCGGGTGCGAACTCGCCGACTCGTACATCGTCCGGGACGCGATCCGCGACCCCGAGTGGACGCTCGCGCCCGGCGAGGAGTGGATCCCGACCCGCGAGCTGGCCGGGTAGCCGCCGTGGAGTGGAGGGACATGGCCGCGTGTCGCGAGGTCACGCTGAACTTCTACCCGGGGAGCTCCCGGGTAGAGCGCAAGGAGGCCCGGGACGCGATGAGGACCTGCATGGTCTGCCCGGTGAGGCTCGCGTGCCTCCAGTGGGCCGTCGAGCACAAGGAGTACTACGGGATCTGGGGCGGGACGACCGAGTCCGAGCGCCGGAGGATGATCGAGGAGAACGCAGGTGGATGAGGAGTACAACGACTGGGGCTTCGCGGCCGCCGACCTCGAGAAGGCGGAGCGGCACGAGCAGGTGGGAAGGCTGCACCTCGAGGTGGCCCGGCTGATGCGCGGGCGTGACCAGCTGCGGGCCGACAACCACCGGATGCGCTGCAACTGGGACGCGGCGATGCGGCTGCTCGAGGACCTCGCCGACCGGCTCGCGGCCGTGCAGGCCGGCGACTTCCCGCAGTTCGCCCAGTTCGCGTCCGCCGAGTGGGCCGTCGACAACCTCGCGGACATCAGGACGCTGCTCGCCGTCTGGCGCGCCGACATCGACGGGCCGTTCTGAGGGTGGACCACGAGGAGATGAGGAAGGCGTACCTGAGGGCGCTGGCCGGAACCGGCCCGGTCGTCGAGCGGCGGGAACCACCCGTCGTCACGCACGACGCCGCGCTGAGGATGCTCGAGACGATGGCGGGCACCGACCCCGCCGGGAAGGAGGAGCGATGCTGATCTGGGCCTCGCTCGGAATAGCGACCGGCGTGCTGCTGTGCGTCGCCGCGTTCGCCCTCGACTGGTTCGGGGTCAGGACGATGATCGAGGACGACGTGAGGTCGGCCCTCGAGGACGAGCACTTCGACAGGGACGCGTGGGACGCTTTCTCGAGGAGGCGCGAGGACGACTGGCCGTTCATCCGGCGCGACGACCCGGACATCGACGTCTGGGACGTGTTCTCGGCGCCGCCGAAGACGGAGGCCGGGCCGGAAGACCCGGACATCGACGTGTGGGACGCGTTCAAGGGGGACGACCGTGCGTGACCCCCACGACTACGACCGGCTGCTCGCGAGGATGCAGCTCTGGCTCGCCGCGTCCGCGCTGCTGCTCGGACTCCTCGTGCTGGTGGTCGGCTGGTGAACCCCCAGTCCGACGGCCGCTTCGACAGGGCCGACTTCGGCCGGGCGGAGAACGCGATCCAGCTGATCGAGCACCTCGCGAAGCAGATCGGCGACCGCGACCTCCTCGACCGGCTGCACCACCAGCTCGTCGAGCTGGCCGAACTCGTCCGGTACGGGGCGTCGAGGGGGCGCGAGTGATCGACCGTCACGAGAGGAACTGGCTCGACGCGCTGCCGCGGATCGCGGAGCTGTTCTCGACCTGCTCGCTGCGCCGCTACGCCGCCGTCGTCATCGACCGGGACAACCGGGTTCTCGGTCTCGGCTACAACGGGGCCCCGCCCGGGATGGACCACTGCGAGGACGGGGGCTGCCCGAGGGCGTCGGACGCGGGCGTGACACCCGGCGTCGACCACTCGAGCTGCGTCGCCCAGCACGCCGAGGCCGGTGCGCTGCTCTGGGCCGACCCGGCACGCCGGCGCGGATCGACCATCGTCGTCTCAGGTCCGCCGTGCTTCGAGTGCGCGAAGTTGATCGCGTCGTCGAAGGTCGCCCGGTGCGTCTTCCCGTGGGTCGACGGATACCCGGACGTGGGCCGCGTCGTCGAGTTCCTCGCTGCCGCGAAGGTCGAGGTCGAGATCGAGTTCTCCCGGGGACGGGGGCCGGAGGGAAGGGGAGTCACGGATGCCTGAGATCGTCAGGAGGGACCTGCTCGCGAAGGCCGACCGGGCCGTCAACGGCGACCGGAACAAGGACTACGGCGACCCGACCCGGGACTTCGAGCGGCAGGCCGTCATGGTCCAGGCCTACCTCGAGGGGATCGTCGAGACCCGCGGCGAGCTGCGCATCGAGCCGCACGACATCGCCGCGATCATGACCATCGTCAAGGTGGCGCGACTGGTCACGAGCCCGGACAAGGAGGACCACTGGGTCGACATCGCCGGCTACGCGGCCTGCGGCTGGGACTGCGCCGTCGAGTCCATGCCGGAGTAGAACCGGGCACTGGGGTACCATCGTCGCGTGGAGAACCTCGTCCAAGTCCTGAAGTCGCTGCTGTGCGACACGTACGCCTTCTACTACCGGGCCCACCAGGCCCACTGGAACGTGGTGGGGCGTGACTTCTCCCAGTACCACGACCTGTTCGGCGCGATCTACGACGACGCGTACGGGTCGATCGACCGGCTCGCTGAGAACCTCCGGAAGCTCGACGCATTCGCCCCGGTCTCCCTCCGGGAGGTCGTCGACGGGTGCGGTCTCGCGCAGGGCCCGGTCGCCTTCGACCCGGACAGCCTCGCCCGCGACCTCCTCGCCTCGAACGACGCGCTCATCGCGAAGCTCCGCGTCGCCTTCATCGCCGCCGACTCCGCCAACGAGCAGGGCATCGCGAACTTCATCGCCGAGCGCGAGGACGCGCACAAGAAGTGGCGCTGGCAGCTAAAGGCATCCTCGAGCGCGACCATCGACCCGGCGCAGCTCGCCGAACTCGACTGATGCCCTGCACCATCGACATCGTCCGGATCGCCGCCACCATCGCCGAGTCGGGCCACGCCGTGACGGTCGACGGGATCTCCCGGTACTGGGGCCGCAGCTACGGCGCGACACACCGGATGGTCAAGCACGCCGAGTCGATGGGGTGGCTCGAGCGAGGCACGCTGCTGCCGACCCCGACCGGGCTCGAGGTCACCGGTCGCGCTTGACGGAACCGGGCCCGTAGTATCCTGGCCCGCGTGGGCAAGAAGAAGAAGCAGTCGAAGGAGCGCGGAGGGTCACGCACCCGCATCAACCCCCTCACCGGGGAGCGCGAGGAAGTCCCCGGCACCCGCTCCGGCCGCAACAAGGTCTACCTCCCGCCCGGCCACCCGCTGCGCACCCACGACCTGAAGGGGCCCGCCCCGAAAGGCCCGTCGAAGGGCCGCCCATGACACCCGCCCTCGCCGCAGTCGAGTCCGCCCTCCGGAGCGGAATGACCGCGAAGGAGGTGCTCACCACCGAGGAAGGCATCGGATCCGACCTCATCCCGTCCGTCTTCGGCTTCGACGCATGGGGACAGCCCATCGGCTACGCGGCCCTCGTCGACGGCCCCGAGCGTGACTCCAGCATCGAGCCCCTCGTCCAGGCCGCGCTCGTCATGCGCCGCGCCTGGGGCTGCGACATCGTCGCGCTGCTCGTCGAGGGGTACACCGCCCCCCGCTCCGACGACGACCGACCCCTCTGGCTCCGCTACCCCACCGACCCCGACGTACAGGAGTGCCTCACCGTCCACGCCGCGTCCTCCTCCGGCCACACCTGCCACGCCGTCCAGCCCTACACCGCCACCGTCGGCAGGCGCATCCTCTGGCACGACCGCCAGACCGAGGAACGCCCCCTTCCCGTCGACCCCCTCAGCCGCGTCCTCGTCGACGCACTCGCCTCAACCCGGCACGAACCCTGGGTCTGGACCTTCGAGGACGGCTTCGGCGCGCTCAGCGAACTCGGCTTCGTCGCCGTCGGGGACGACGCCGGATGGGGAGACGAATAGGGTCAGAACCCCTCGTCGTGCGGGATCAGCCGGCACGCGATCAGGAACAGCGCGATCCCGGCGGCACCAACCAGCAGCGTTCCCATGGCGCGAAGGTACACCCGGCCGGGACGCCGCACAAGCAACCGGGTGTCACGCTGCGCCCGCGGCAGGGATCGAACCTGCGGCCGACGGTTTAGGAAACCGGCGCTCTATCCTCTGAGCTACGCGGGCAACTCGACCCGGAACGTAGCAGCGGCAGGGCCCGGGCGTCAAGCCGGCCACCACCCGGATGCGTGACTCGCGCAAACTTTCCGGCCGGGGGCACGGTAGTGGGGGGACGCCGGTGGTCCGCTATGCGCCTCGTCCTGTTTCGGGCGTGCTGATGCCTGTGTGTTGTTCGGCGGTGCGTTTGTCGACTCCGAGGTAGCGCATGACGAACCTCGCGATCCAGGGGTTGTTGGTGGTGG
>Ga0255166_1000664_pt1 | contig 11413 bp, 10 predicted proteins | sample Atl_Cont_RepC_8d_FD_186013 | JGI IMG/M metagenome (GOLD analysis project Ga0255166, IMG submission 186013) | Freshwater microbial communities from Altamaha River, Georgia, United States - Atl_Cont_RepC_8d | ecosystem: Environmental > Aquatic > Freshwater > River | place: USA: Georgia | collected...
AGATGCCAGTTGAGCGGCACGTACTTCGTGCCCGCCATGGTGTTGCCGAGGAACATCTCCACCCAGGCGACGCTGTTGTGGGCAAGTATCGCCCAGGTGCTGCCGTCGGTGATGCCGGCGGCCATCAAGCCGTTCGCGACGCGCCGGGCGTTGCGCTCCAGTTGCTCCCAGGTGACCGTGGACGTCCCGTCATCAACCGCGACACCGTGCGGATCGGTGCCCGTGGAGGGCAGGAGAGGGGAGAGCACGTGGACCTCGCGTCAGCGGATGTGGGTGACGCCGCCGTCGACAATGAGCGTGGACCCGAGCACGTAGTCGCCGGCACGCGAGGCCAGGTACACGGCGGCACCCGCCATGTCCTCCGTGGTGCCGATGCGCTTCGAGGGGATGCCCGCCGAGATTGCATCACCGTGGTCGCGTGCGGCCTTGTTCATCTCGGACGCGAACGCACCCGGTGCGATGGCGGTCATGACGATGTTGTCCTTCGCCAGTTGGATGGCCATGCGCTTCGTCATGTGGATGAGTCCGGCCTTGCTGCCGGCGTACGAGTAGGTCTCGAGCATGTTCACCGAGATGCCGTCGATCGATGCGATGTTGATGACCTTTGCCAGGTGGTCGTTGCGCACACCGGCCTTCAGGAGCGGTGTGAGCTCGCGGGTGAGGAAGAAGGGGGCCTTCAGGTTCAGGTCGACGACCTTGTCCCATCCCGACTCGGGGAACGTGTCCCATGCCTCGCCCCATGCCGCACCCGCGTTGTTCACCAGGATGTCGAGCGCCGGCTCGCGCTTCTCGATCTCGGCCACGAGTGCCTTGATGCCCTCGAGGGTGGAGACGTCGCCGGGGATCGAGATGCACTCGCCGTACTGGCTGAGCTGACGCGCTGCCTCGTCGCACTGGGAAGCCTTGCGCGCCGAGATGTAGACGCGGGCACAACCGAACTCGAGCAGGCCCTGGGCGATCATGAATCCGATGCCGCGGGACCCACCCGTGACCAGGGCGACGCGACCATCAAGGGAGAAAAGGTTCTTCATTCGTTCGACTGTAAACGCTTGCCGAGCGCGGTGACGACACAGAACCCGGTGATGGCCCCGACCGCCCAACCGACCACGATGTCCCCGGCCCAGTGGACGCCGAGCACCATCCGTGCGATTCCCGCAAGGACGGCAACGGCAACGGCAACTGAGCGCCAGAGCGTGGCCCTGGGTGATGAGGCAACGAGCACCCAGGCAGTCGCCGCGAGAGCCGCGGCGTAGGCGGCGTGACCCGACGGCATCGAAGCCGAGGTGACCTCGACGAGGGCGTGTTCCACGGGGGGTCGGCTGCGGTCGATGAGGGTCTTCATGACCCCGACGATCACGAAAGTGGGAACCAACGCAAAGACGGGTCCGAGGGTCACGGGAGTGCGCTTCCTCGTGGCAATCCCGTAGAACGCGAGCAGCACGGCGAGCGGCAGTAGGACGGCATCATCCCCGAGTGCGGCGAAGACCTTGGCGATGTTGACCACGACCGACGGCCGGTGGTCAATGAAGAATTGCCAGAGCGAATGTTCCACGGGATTGACCGTAGTGCCGGGCTCAGGAGACGAGGCGGAGGGTCACGTTGATCCGTGGAGCCCCCACCTTCTTCATGGCGGGCACCTGGTGCACCCAGTGCCTCTGCAGTGCCCCGGTCATCATGAGAAGCGACCCGTGGGGAAGGGTGACCCGGCGGGTCTCGCCCGAGGCGCGGTGGCGCAGGTCGAAGTGGCGTTCTGCGCCGAACGACAGCGATGCAATCGTCGGTTCGGGCCCGTTGCACTCCTCGTTGTCGGCGTGCCAGCCCAGACGGTCGTTGCCGTCCCTGTAGAGGTTCACGAGCGCGGAGTTGAACGAAGCGCCCGTGCGGTCCTGGACCTCGCGGCGGAGCCTGTCGAGTGCCGGCGTGAACGCGTGGGCCGCTCGCGATGTGCCGGAGTACGCGTAGTCCATTCGGTTGTCGGCGTACCACACGGACAACCGTGGCTCCACCACCTTGCGCCCGAAGACGATCAGTTCGGCCTGCTCCCACTGCACCTCGACAGAAAGCGACTCCAAGAACGAGTCGGCCGTGGGGGTGTCGAGGAAGTCGTGGAAGAGCTCCGCACGGCCGTCGTGGTCGACGATGAGCCCCGATTCGTGGAAGAGACTGGTGTCAGACATTCGCCGTTCGGGTCTTCTTCGGCCGCGGGTGCATCGTCGGTGCGGCATCGATGTCCTTGATGAAGAACCACGCGTACACGGCGCCGATGAATGAGATCAGGATGCTCGCAGCGAATGCGACGTGGAACGCCGACAGCAGATTGTCCGGCGTCGGCTTCGGGCCGGTGGACACGTGGTTGCGCCACGAGAAGAACACCGTCGAGAGGATGGCGACGCCGAACGCCGCGGATGCCTGGCGCTGAGTGCTGAAGATCGCGGAGGCCCGTCCCGTGTCGGCCTTCTCGATGTTCGCGTATGTCGACGCCTGGAGCGGAACGAAAGAACACGCCATGGAGAGACCGCGCACGAGCATGAGACCGCGGATGGTCCACGTGCTCACGTCCATCCCGACGAAGACGTAGGGCACCGTGGAGAGAGACACCATGATGAGACCGAGGGTCACCAGCCGGCGTGGCCCGACCGTGTGGTACCACTTGCCCACGAACTGGCTGGCGAGAATGACGCCGACGGCCTGGGGGAACGTCGTGAGACCCGACTCGAGGGCGGTGAGGCCCAGCAGGGTCTGCAAGAACTGCGGCAGCAGGAACAGGAACGCAGCGAATGCCCCGTAGGAGAACGTGTTCACCATGTTCGAGTTGCGGAACATCCGGTCGCCGTAGAGCCGCAGGTACAGCATGGGGCTCTCCCTGGTCAGCTCAACCCGCACCATGGCCCCCAGCAGGACAATGCCGGCGATTCCCGTGGCGAGCACCTCCGTGGAGCCCCAGCCCTTGTCGGGGCCCTGGGAGAGTGAATACAGCAGACTGGCGAGTCCGGCGGCAGCCAGGACGAAACCGGGGAAGTCGAACGAGCCCGCTGTCGGCTCCTTGTTCTCCTGCAGGTACACGAGCCCAAAGAGGAATCCGAGCACGCCGATCGGGATGTTCACGAGGAAGATCCAGTGCCAGGTGAGATGCTCGATGAGAAGGCCACCGATGATGGGGCCGAGGGCCGGCGCGATCACGGTCGGGACGACAAGAACGGTGGAGGCCCGCGCGCGTTCCTCCGGGGGGAATGCGCGGTACAACATCGCCGTGCCGACAGGGGTCAACATGCCACCGCCGACACCCTGGAGGATGCGGAAGGCGATCAGCTGGCCGAGCGAGTGGGACGCACCGCACATCGCTGATGCCGAGGTGAAGACGAAGAGCGCAAAGAGGAACGTCCTCTTCGTGCCGATTCGGTCACCGATCCACCCGGAGGAGGGGATCCAGACGGCGATGGACAACAGGTAGCCGAGGACGACCCACTCGATGCCGGCACCCTTCACGTGGAACTCGCGGGAGAGTGTGGGGATGGCGACGTTGACGATCGTGGTGTCCATGATCTCCATGAAGAGACCGAGCACGAAAATGACGGCAACGACCCATTTGTAGTCGAAAGGGGGCTTACGGGGCATTTCGCCACCGTAGCCCCCTCAGGACTTCGTGTCGGTGTCTGGAACTATGCCGGGTGGTGGCACGCCACGAAGTGGCCGGGGGCCACCTCGCGCAGCTGGGGTTCCTCGTTCGCGCACTGTTCGCTGGCCATGGGGCAGCGGGTGCGGAAACGGCAACCCGACGGCGGGTTCATCGGTGACGGCGGCTCGCCCAGGATGAGGTTGCCCGAACGCTTGACCGTGGGGTCGGGGATCGGGACCGATCCCACGAGCGCCTTGGTGTAGTGGTGCTTCGTGTTCTGGTAGAGCTCGTCCGGTGTCGCCACCTCGCACACCTTGCCCAGGTACATCACCATGACACGGGTGCTGATGGTCTTGACCACCGCGAGGTCGTGGGAGATGAAGATCAGGGTCAGGCCGTAGCGGTCCTTCATGTCCTGGAGCAGGTTCAGAATCTGTGCCTGCACCGACACGTCGAGGGCCGACACAGGCTCGTCGCAGATGATCATGGTCGGGTCGAGTGCGAGCGAACGGGCGATGCTGATGCGTTGGCACTGACCGCCCGAGAACTCGTACGAACGACGGTCACGCACGACGGCCGGGTCAAGGTTCACGGCGTTCAGGAGTTCGTCGATCTTCGCGTCGATCTCCACCTGGTTGCCCTTGTTCCACACCCGCAGTGGTTCGGCGAGCACCTCGCTGACCGGCAGGCGCGGGTCCAGCGAGCTGATGGGATCCTGGAAGATCATCTGCATCGCCGGGCGCATGTCACGCAGTTCATCGCCCGTCAGCTTCGTGAGATCCTTCGAGAGGAATTCAACGGAACCGCTGGTGGGTTTCGGCAGTTGCAGAATGGCCTTGCCGAGCGTGGACTTCCCGCAGCCTGACTCACCAACGATGGCGAGAGTCTCACCGCGCACGAGGTCGAAACTGACACCCGACACCGCCTTCACGACCTTGTCCTTGCCCAGGTTGAACTCGACAGTGAGGTCATTGACCACCAGGATGCGATCGCCTTCCGGCCGCATGTGGGCCTTGCTTGATGGGGTGACGGTCAAAAATGACCCAATTGGTGTGACCTGAGTCTTCAGAATCTTGTCCACAACCCGCTGACCCTTTTTGTCAAACAAGGGGAAGAGGTAATCGACAAGATTGAAGAACGGAATCAAACCGAGGACAACGCCCAGTATGTAACGGCCGAACGCAACACCCGGTCCAAGCGGCTGACCATCTGTCGACCGGACGAGCCTGATGGCGAACATGGATTTGCCGACTGACTGACCGGTCCTGCCTTGACGCAATACAAAGTTCCAGACGAAAAATCCGAGTGTCGTGACGGGGCTGATGATCATCAGTGCAATTCCGACTGGCCTGATCGCATCCGACGATGCCAATATCAAACCGAGTCCAAGCGGCAGCAAGTTGGATGCTCCAAGGATCAGGTTGTCAACAAGAAATGCAAGGAATCTCTTGCCGTACGGGGCCTTGTCAAGCATGACAGTGTTCACTACTTGCCTCCGATCGGGAAGAAGCATCGATAGAAGTGACCGTTGCCGCCGTCGGTCAACGGCGGGGACTCGTTGCGGCACTTGTCGGTGACGTACGGACAACGGTTGGCGAACGAGCACCCGGGCTCGTCCTTGGTGGGGTCGGGGAGTCGACCCTCGATCACCGGCAGGCGCGTGCCCGTCAGGGTCTCGAGACGGGGGATCGACTTCAGGAGGGCCTCGGTGTAGGGCATCTTCATGTTGGCGAACAGTTCCTTGGTGGGTGCGTACTCCACCAGGTGACCCGCGTACATCACGGCGATCTTGTCGGTGTGGCCGGCAACGACGCCGAGGTCGTGCGTGACCAGGATCATCCCCATGTTGAACTCGGTCCGCAGTTCCGAGAGAAGATCGAGAACCTGTGCCTGCACCGTCACGTCGAGTGCCGTCGTCGGCTCGTCTGCGAAGAGCAGTTCGGGCTTGCAGGAGACCGCAATGGCAATCATGATGCGCTGGCGCATGCCGCCCGACAGCTGGTACGGGAACTTGCGCAGCATCGCCTCGGGATCGGGGATGCGGACGCGCTTCAGCAACTCCAGAGCCTTCTCACGGGCTTCCGCCTTGCCCATTCCGAGTCGGTGGATGAGGCTCTCGGTGACCTGCGAACCGATGCGGCGCACGGGGTTGAGGGCTGTCATCGGGTCCTGGAAGATCATGGCCATGCCGGTTCCCCAGAGATCACGCACCTCGACGGGGGTCTTCTCCATGAGGTCCTCGCCCTGGTAGAGAATCTTCCCGGTGCGCGTGGCTGTGCCGGGAAGGAGACCCATCGTGGCGCGGGAGAGGACGGTCTTGCCGGAGCCCGACTCACCCACGACGCCGAGGCTCTCGCCAGCGTTGAGTTCGAGAGTGACTCCGCGCACTGCCCGCAACTCGCCACGCGGCGTGCTGAAGGAGACGGTGAGTTCCTCGAGCTTGAGAAGGGTGCTCATATCTTGGCCTCTCTCTTGTCCAGCTTGACTCGGACGTAGTCGCCGAACCAGTTGCACGAAATGACGGTGAATGCGATGCAGAGCGCCGGCATGTACACCTCGTGGGGGGAGAACTCGATGTTGCCGCGACCGGCCGCGAGCATGGAACCCCAGCTGGCGCCACCGGGCACACCGATGCCCAGCAGTGCGAGCGAGCCCTCGACGATGATGACAGAGCCGATGGCGAGGAACCCGATGGCGAGCAGCGCGGGTGCGACGTTCGGCAGGATGTGCTTGCGGATGATCGTGAAGTTCCTGGTGCCCATGGATTTGGAGGCAAGGACGAACTCGCGGCTGCCCCACTGCAGGGTGGAGCCGCGCGCGATGCGCCCGAGAATCGGGATGATGACGATCGTCAGGGACAGGATCAGCACGGAGATCCGGCGGGTGAGCGTGGCCGGGTGGTCCTGGTCCGAGTAGGCGAGGACCGACAGCAATGCCAGCGACAGCACCAGGTTGGGGATCGACAGCATGATGTTGAACAGCATCGTCATGAAGATGTCGAACTTGCCGCGGAAGTACGCAGACGTGATCCCGAGGAAACTGCCGATCGAACCGCCGAGGGTGACGGCCACGAGCGACACGAACACCGAGATGCGTGCACCGTTCACGAGTCCGGCGAGCATGTCGTACCCGTCCTGTGTGGTGCCGAGCAGGTGGCCAGGGGTGCCGGGGGCCGCGCCGAGGTAGTCGTAGAAGGACTCGTCGAAGCGGGGGACCGGCAGCAGGAACCCGAAGAGGCCGAGGAACACGATGAGCCCCAGCCAGCTGCCGGCAATGTAGAAGCCGACGGGACGCTTGCGCTCGCGCTTTTGCTTCACCGGTGCCTCGACCACCGGCTCCGTGATTTCCTGTGGTTGTTCGGTTGTCTCAGACACGACGTTCCCTCGTTCTTGGATCGACGATTTGTGTGACCACATCGACCAGCGTGTTGAAGAACACGTAGCCGATGGAGATGAGTGCGATGAGCGTCTGCATGGCGACGATCTGTCGGGCGCCGATTGAGTAGAAGATCTCGAACCCGATGCCCGGGATCACGAAGATTGTCTCGATCACGATCGTGCCGCCGATCAGTCCGCCCATGTTCAACGCTGCGGATGTGAGCAACGTGGTGCTGGAGGGGCGGAACACGTGCATCCAGAGGACGCGACGGTTCGAGATGCCCTTCGAGGCGGCCATGGTGACGTAGTCCTCCTTCAGCGTTGCGATCACGTCCGTGCGGAGGAGTCGCGTGTAGCTGGAGGTGAGCCCTATGGCCATGCTGGCCACAGGAAGGATCATGAGCTTCAGGTGCTGTCCGAGGTCATCGAAGGGGCTCACGTAACCGATGGGGTCGACCCACCCGAGCATCACCGAGAAGATGAGCGAGAAGATGAGCGCGAGAGCGAAGGCCGGGAACGAGACCGCGGTGAAGAGCACCGAGCTGGTGATGCGGTCGAAACGCTTGCCTTCCTTGTAGGCGGACAGGAGACCGAGCGGGATCGCAAAGAACAACGCGACAATCTGTGCGTACGCCACGAGAAGGAGAGTGACGGGGAGAGTGTCCGCGATGACACCACCGAGGTCCCTGGTGCCGCCGTTCAGGTAGTACTGGCCGAAGTTGCCCCTGAACATGTTCGAGAACCACTGCCAGTAGTAACCGAAGATGCCGCGGTCGAGTCCGGTTTCCTTGCGCATCATCTCGCGCAGGTCCTCGGTGCTGTTCGGCACCATGACGGCAATCGGATCGCCGGGCAGCAAGCGCATCAACAACGACAACAGGAATGTTGCGATGGCGACGACGGCGAAGGCGCCGACCAGGCGTCGAAGATATTGACGCAGCATCTCCATTGGACCCCCCTAGGTAGTTGCCCAAATCTAATACAACAAAAGGGGCGGTGCCCAACTTGGACACCGCCCCTTCCGAGGTTTCACGTCAGTCGACGTGAGTGACGATCACTTCGTCTTGTAGATACCGGTCCAGTCAAAGCCCCAGTTCGTGACAACGCGCTGGGTCTTGCCCTTCTCGATCTGCAGCTTGCCGATGCCGGCGAGCTTCTTCGACGTGAACATCGTGTAGTAACCGTGGGAGATGGATCCCATGAAGCCGTTCGACTGCAGGTAAGCGGTGCCTGCTGCGTACTGGGCAGCAGCGCCAACCTTGGTCTGTGCGGCCTCGCCAGCGTAGAAGAGACCATCGACGCAGGCGTCGGAGTGGTGGTTCAGGCTGAGCACGGTGCCGAGCGACGAACGCAGGTATGGGGCGATGGACACCGTCGAAGCGGTGGTACCGGAGCCCGTTGCGCACGTTGCGGTGCTCGGGAACATGTTGGTCACGGTGAACGGCAGGTTGAACGTCACGTCGGTTCCTTCGTAGAGAAGGATCGAGATGGCGTCGTATGCGTTGTAGTACTCACCGTTGGCAACCTTCGGAGCCGCGTTGAATGCCTTCGCAATGATGATCGCACCCTCTTCGACGACCATGGTGGCGTTGATGTCGCACTTCTTCCACTGGTCGATGAGGAACTTGATGCTGGCCTGCGATGCGGACGAAACGTCAGCCGGGATGTTGAAGTCAAGTGACGTCTTGCCGGTGTCGGTCTTGTAGGCCGCAACGTATGCCTTCGCAGCAGTCACGTCGAACTTCTGGAAGCCACGGGTGCTGTACATCGGGTTCTTCGGGCCGACCAGGGACTTCGCCACGACGGACTCGTTCTTGGTACGGACCTTCACGAAGTTCGCACGGTCGAGGCAGGAGAGGACGGCCAGACGAGCGTTCTTGTTCGCGAACGGCGAGCCCGGCTTGCCCTGGTTCAACCAGAGTGACGGGTAGTACTCGACAGGCGACTTGTACTCGTTGAGCGTGCTCTTCTTCAGGCGCAGGTTCTTGATGAAGGTGGCATCGGTACCGCCGGCGAACTCGCCTGCGTCATAGGTGCCCTTCTTCAGTGCTGCTGCGCGCTGCGAGCCTTCCTTCACGTTCGTGAAGCTGATCTTGTCCAGGTACGGGAGCTTCGCACCCGTGTTCGGGTCGGTGCGCCAGTAGTTGGTGTTCTTCTCGACCACCAGGTTGTTGGTGTCCCAGGAGACCAGCTTGAAGGCACCGGTACCGCTCGGCTTGTTGGCGCAGGACGTTGCGTCAGCAATCTGGAGTGGTGAACGGATGATCAGACGGCCAGACGCGTAGAGCGAGCCGGGGAAGTCGTTCTGGGCACGGTCGAGCACGAACGTGATGGTGTAGTCGTCCACCTTGGTGTAGGACTTGATGTTCGCCAGGAACGCAACAGCGGTGCCGAGCGTGTATGCCTTGGAGGCCGATGCGCCCGAACCGATGTAGGTACGACCGGTTGCGGCGTTCAGGTTCGTGATGACAGCGTCAGCGTTGAACGCCTGGCCGTCGTGGAACGTGATGCCCTGCTTGAGCTGGACTGTCCAGGTCTTCAGGTCTGCCGATGCAGCCGGGTTGCTCTTGGCGAGCAGGCCGATGTAGTCGCCACCGACGGTCTTCTCGAAGAGGGTCTCGTACATGGTACGAGTCGCCATCAGCGATGAGTTCGCCGGGTTGTTGCCGATGCAGAAGCCGGGGAAGGTGTCGAAAATCGCAACCTTCACCTCGCCGCCCACAGTCGGGCCAGACGGCTTCTGCGCCGCGCTGGCAGTGGAGGCCACGGTGGTGACGGCAATAGCGGCCGCAAGGGCCACTCCCGCGCGTCGCAACACTCGTGACCTACTGGTCTGACGTTGAGTCATTGAGTTACCCCCAAAGTTGGCACACCACCGTGGTGTGACGAGGGACACGATAGCACCGGCCTTGTCGGACAAAGCAAGGCATGTGAACCAGATTTCCCAAGTTTCGTTTGGCTTCTACAAGGTCGCAGGCTTCACAATTGCGCACGGAAGGAGGTTCTTACCCTCACGGAACGAGATGAACCTTGATGGCCCCGCTGCGTCTGTCGCCCGCCACCCGGAACGCCTCCACGGCGTCCCCAAGGGGAAATGTGTGGGTCACCAGGGCATCGGCGATGTGGGGCTGGGCACCGAGGATGTCGGCGGCCTCGCGGAAGTCGTCATAGGAACTGTCATGCGTGTAGGCCATGGCAGGCACAAGGCTCACCTCCTTGAACATCATGGGGTTCGTCATCTGGACCGGAGTCCAGAACATGCCGAACTCGGCGATCCGGCCCCCGGGCGAACAGGCGGAGATGCACAGGTCGACCGTCTCCTGGGTGCAGACCGCGTCGAACGCCACCATGTAAGAGGATGACTTCGGCCGGTCGATGACGCGGGCACCGAGGGCCTCCGCGGCCACGGACTGATGAGGGTGCCGGCTGACGATGTCCACTTCTATGCCCCACGCGCGCAGGGCGGCGACGGCCAGCAGGCCGATCGACCCGGCTCCCACCACGACGACGCGGCTGCCCCGTTCGGGCATGACACGCCGCACCCCGTGCAACGAGACCGCGAGAGGCTCGACGAGTGCGGCGTCGACGGGGCGAGAGGCAGCGGACATGGCGAAGACCCGCGACTGCTCGACCAACACCTTGTCGGCCAGGCCGCCGTTCACAGCGATGCCATACGACGTGGACCAGCTGAGCCGGCAGGCGTTCTGGAAACCACGGGAGCAGGGGTCACAGGTTCCGCACTCACCGGTCGGTCGCACCGCCACCAACCGACCGTCCGGCAACCATCCGCCGAACTCGTGGCCGATCGCGACCGGCGCCATCCCGTTCTGCACCATGTGAAGGTCACTGCCGCAGATGCCGGCCTCGGCAACCGTGAGGACGACGCCGTCCCCGGTGGGCTCTTCGATCTCTCTGAGGTGGACGTTCCCGGAATCGGCAATGACGGCGCGCATGGCGCGACATTACTTCCGCATGCGACTGATCACGTCGTGGGGGTGACCGTGCTCGTTGTCGAGCTGGACGTGGATGGCGCGACCGTCGTGCCCGGCGAAGTAGTGGTCGTCGGCGGCACGGTCGTGGTGGTCGTCGATGTGGTCGATGTGGTCGTGGTGGTCGCGTTGATGATCGAGTTGCCGAATGTCCTCACCTGCGATGTCAACCACGCGGCTCGGGTCTTGTACCCACTGACGGTGAGGTGGACACCGTCCGCAATGAATCGCGACGCGCCCTTCGGAACGAAATAGGTCGACCATTCTGCGACGTAGAGATTGGGCCACTCGGCCCGGGCGGCCCGCAGGGCCCGGTTGAAGCGTGCCGCGCGCAGTTTCCAATCGGGGTGCACTGCTCCGTTGAAGGTGGTGTTCACCCAGAGGACCGGCAGCCCGCCTGCCTCGATCATCATCCGGTCGATCACCCGTGA
>Ga0255166_1000665_pt1 | contig 11392 bp, 17 predicted proteins | sample Atl_Cont_RepC_8d_FD_186013 | JGI IMG/M metagenome (GOLD analysis project Ga0255166, IMG submission 186013) | Freshwater microbial communities from Altamaha River, Georgia, United States - Atl_Cont_RepC_8d | ecosystem: Environmental > Aquatic > Freshwater > River | place: USA: Georgia | collected...
AAAGAGCTAAAGTTATTTCTGAAATGTTAAATGGAGAAAGACCAGTTAATCAAGATGAAGCAAAAAGAGTAACTAAAGAAATTGAAAGATTGGTTGAGTTGACACAAAATATTGTAGACTTATCGTAATAAAATGAATTGGTTAAAAGTATTAGTTGGATTATCCGCAATCCTAGTTGCCGGATGTGCAGCTTACTTCTCCGTAACAGGATTGGGTGTATTATTCGCAGGAGCATCACTATCAGTAATGGTAATGGCTGGTGCGTTGGAGTTAGCTAAGTTAGTAGCAGCAACATACCTAAAGCAAGAATGGGATTCCCTTAAAGGATTTAACAAATGGTATTTAACTATATCAGTTGGTACTTTAATGCTTATCACATCCGCTGGTATCTTTGGTTACCTTTCAAATGCTTTCCAACAACAAAACCTTTCACTACAAAAAGTGGAAAGGGATATTTCAGTTTATCAAATGCAAATTGATAAGAATGATAAAGAGATTGAAAGATATACAACGCAATTAACAAATCAACAAAACATTCGTAATTCACAAGAAGCTAACATATCTAAAGTGGTAGAACGAAATGGTTCAACATCACGACTTTCACAAATGGTTCGTAATGCGGATAAAGAGATTACAAATATTTCTAAACGTATTGATGAACTTACTATACAAAATAATGTAGCATTAGATTCAATCAATAATATTAAAAATAACAATATTGAATTAGAAAGAGAAGTAGGTGGATTCCGATTTGTTGCTGAAGCATTTGGTGTCCCACTTAATCAAGTTGTAAAGTTTTTTATATTTGTAATTGTATTAGTATTTGACCCATTAGCGGTAGCATTGATTATTGCATTTAATGGATTGTTAATGAAACCAAAAAGAAAAGATGTGATAAAATCATCACAACTTAAAAAAGAATCTCAATTATATGAGGTATATGGTGATAAAGAAAAACAAAGAGAAGCTTTGGTTGAAATGATGAAAGCAGATGAAGAAGCAGGATTATACAACGATGATGTTTCAGAATGGGATTCTACACTTAACGATGGGTTAGAAGAATTAGATGAAATTAAAAAACCAAACGAAGCATTAGTAGAAGCGGCTCAAAAATATGAGGCTGAAAAAAAAAATGAAATTGAAACCGCTCCAACAAATGTGGAAAAAAATGAAATAACTGATGAAGAACTTTTAAATCTTAAAGCGGATTATTCTAATAGGGGAATTGATTTAGATGGAGATGGTTCTATTGATGGATATGATACTGATGGTGATGGTATGATAGATAGAGTAACAGCTCACCCAAATAGAGCTCCTTTAATTAAAAATTTGCTTCCATATTATGCTAGACCGGGGTTTGATTGGAATGACCGTAGAAATTGGATAAATGACCAAAATGCGGTTAATTATTGGATAAAAAACATCAAACCTTCACAATATCCAACTGATTTTACAAGCAAATCATATTAATATTTGGTAAATCCAAATAATTTTTGTATATTTGTATAACAACAAATTATACCAAAATATGAATTTAGGATACGCTTGTATCAATATGACAATGGGTAAGAAAGTTACAACTAACCGAGCTATGGTTAAACGTACTTTCCAACAAAAAGGTTTAGATTATGTATCAGAACTTGCATTACTCAATGCAAAAGATATTATTAAAATCTTAGAATGGAATAGATTAAATGGTATTAGTTTATTCAGATTATCATCCGCAATTATACCTTGGGGTGACCACATTGATATTACACAACTAAAGGATTATAACGAAATTAAGAGAGAGTTAAAGAAAGCAGGTGATTTTGCAAAGTTTCACAACATGCGTATTAATTCACATCCTGGTCCATTTGTAGTATTAACTTCACCAAAAGAATCAGTAGTTGAAGGTGCTATTAAAGATTTAGAACTTCATGCTAAGATATTTGATTTGATGGGTTTATCTAAAACCCCATTCAACAATATTAACATTCATTGTAACGGAGTTTATGGAGATAAGCAATCTGCTATGGATAGATTTTGTAAGAACTTCAAAAGATTATCTAAATCAGTTCGTAGCCGTTTGACAGTTGAGAACGATGATAAGGCAACAATGTATTCAGTATTAGACCTTATGTATATTCACCAAAAGACTGGTATTCCTATTGTATTCGATTATCACCACCATCAATTTTGTACAGGTGGTTTAACCGAAGAAGATGCACTTAAACTAGCAGCATCCACTTGGCCTGACGGAATCAGACAAGAAGTACACTATTCTGAATCAAAAGAAGGAAACAAACCACAAGCTCATTCTGACCTTATCAAAGAATTACCAAACGATTATGGATTGGATATTGATGTAATGGTTGAGGCAAAGAAAAAAGAATTAGCAATACTACCTTTTATTAAATGATGAATTATATAGCAATATTAACCTTTCAAATAATGTTCAATATCTTTAAGGTATTGGAAATTAAATTTACTTATGAAAATCAATTGACAAGATTGATGCTTAATTCAGTATGGATTAACTTAGTATCACTTGCTTCAGTTTATTTTTCATTAGATAGTTTATTGAAGGGTGATATGTGGGTACTACCTTTCTATATTGGTGGTAGTGTATTGGGTAAGTGGATAGCAATGACACAAATGGATAATTTGGAATCTAAGTTATTCTTTTTCTTCAAAACAAAAACTGAAAAACCTAAAAGAAATGTCCGCACCAAAACTAATTGATGTAACACCATTTGAACCTTTAGTAATAAAGGCGCATTATGATAATTTTGATTGGAAATCATTAAAGCCGGTGTGTCAAAAAATGATTGATGATACTCCACATGCAGTTGAGGTGGAAGGAGAAAATGGAAAAAGCTCTGTATATAATAGACAGAATATGCCACAAACTAATTCTGCATTTAAAGAATTTTATAAGTGGTTAGACCCAATAGTACAGCATATCATTAAAGATGAATGGGGATATGAAAAAACATTCGCATATATCAATGTAAATTCTTGGGTTAATGTTCATAAAAAAGGAGGAATAACTTTGGAGCATCATCACGGTCCTTGTATATTAGTTGCAGCAACATATTTACAATTGCCTGAAGATGGTGGTTATATTGAATTTAAAAATCCTATGGAGTACCCTAAAGGAATGCATCAACATCATAATGTGGATGATTGGGTTTGGAAAAAAGTTCCTGCAAAGACTGGTGATGTTTTATTATTTCCCGGTTGGATTAGGCATAGAACTGAACATTCAAGAACAAATGAAGAACGTTGGGTATTAACAACAAATTATATGAGTTTAAATAGACCAAATTATTAATTATGGCAAAAGGAATATTAGAATTTGATTTGAACGAACCAGATGATATGATGGCACACAAAAGAGCCGTTAAAGCAACTGATATGGCTTTAGCTCTTTGGGAAATTACACACAATACTAAAAAAGGATTGGAGTGGAAAATGGATGGTAAAGAAATTGATAAATACGATGCGTTGGATATGGTGTATGAAAAGATATATGAGATATTGGAAGAACACAATATTAAATTAGATGATTTAATAAATTAATATGATAAACGAATTAGATAGACAATATAAAGAGTTATTAGAAACTATAATCAACTTTGGTGTACATAAAACTGATAGAACTGGAACAGGTACTAAATCAGTATTTGGATATACCATCCGCCATAACATGCAAAAAGGATTTCCGATTCTTACCACAAAGAAAGTAGCATGGAAGCAAGTAACTTCAGAACTACTTTGGTTTCTTACCGGCCAAACTAACATTGCTTTTCTTCATAAGCACAACAATCATATTTGGGATGGTGATTATAAAAAGAGTGGAAGAACTGATGGTGAGTTAGGACCTATTTATGGAAAGCAATGGCGCAGATGGGAAAGAGAAATTGTTGATTACAGTGGAATGAAATATGAGAGAGAACCAATTGACCAAATAGATGAATTAGTAAGAAACTTAAAAGAAAATCCTGATAGTAGAAGATTGATGGTATCTGCTTGGAATGTAGGTGAATTAGACCAAATGGTTTTACCACCTTGTCATTATGGATTTCAATGTTGGACGAGAGAATTAACGTTTAATGAGCGAGTTGAAATTGGTACTAAAACAGGTCTATGGAAACTTGGGCAAACAATCACACCTTTACATTGTGATTCATTAAGAATCCCAACCAGAGCAATCTCTTTAATGTGGAATCAAAGAAGTGTAGATACGTTTTTAGGATTACCATTTAACATTTCCAGCTATGGTTTATTACTTCATATTTTAGCAAACGAATGTGGAATGATACCTGATGAATTGATTGGTAACTTAGGTGATACGCATCTTTACCTTAATCATATTGAACAAGCTAAAGAGCAAATGGGTAGAACACCATACGAATTACCAACACTTAAAACTGATGTAAAGATTGATGGTATTTGTTGTGCATCTCCTGATGATTTTGTATTAGAAGGTTATCAATATCACCCAACTATTAAAGCACCTTTAAGTAACTAATGGATTATAAAATATACGATATATTTCCAACCCCAATAATTAAATTTAATTTAGAAAGAGATTTTTCTAAAGAAGAATTAGATTTTATAAATTCTTGCGAAAAACAATCGCATAAAAATTTTGGAAATAAATCTAGTAATGATAGTTATATTTTAAAAAATATAGAACTTAAAAATATTAATAACTTTTGTGAAGAATGTTTAAAAGTTTTCTTTAATAAAATATATAATCCTATTTCACAAACGGAAATATATGTAACACAAAGTTGGTTAAATTGGACATACAAAAACGAATACCACCACACTCACAGTCATCCTAATAGTTTAATTAGCGGAGTCTTATATATTAACGCTGATAAAAAATATGATAATATAACTTTTGGAAGAAGTAATTATAAATTGATTGAAATGTATCCAAAAGAATATAACGATTATAATTCAGATGAAGTAGATTTTAAAGTAAAAACTGGGGAACTTTTATTATTTCCATCACACCTTCAACATAGAGTTAATACAACTAAAAATGATAATGTTAGAATTAGTTTAGCATTTAATTCATTTGTGAAAGGAGAGTTTGGGCATATTCAAGCTTTAAATTATTTAGAATTATGAATTTTGACGTAAAAATACAACACCCAAAAAGAGTAGAAAAGAAATGGGGATATGAATTATGGATTCACAATGATAAAGATTATTGTGGTAAACTTTTGGTATTCAATAGAAGTGGTGATAAATTTTCAATGCACTATCATATGATTAAAGATGAAACTTGGTATGTTCAAGAAGGAGCATTTCAATTTGATTGGATTGATACTGAAAATGGTGAGAGATGCTACACTCAAATACAAAAGGGTGATGTAATTGAAATTAAAAAAGGATTACCACATCAACTAACAGCACTTACTGATGAAGCAACTATCTTTGAAGTAAGTACCGAACATTTTGATGAAGATAGTTACCGAATATACCGAAACCAACCAAGCGATTTAGAATGACAAAAACAATAAAATATTTAAGAAGTTTGGAAGAAATAAAAAAAGAGTTAGAAGAAAATCCAAATAATATAAGATACTATATGGGTTATATGGGATTCAATAGTGAGGACCCAAACTCAATAGATTTTGTAAATAAAAAAATTGAAGAATATAAAAATAAAAAAAATGAAAGTACAAAAAATTAACGAAGGTCCTGTTACATCTGATGATGTAAATTTGTATAAAGAAAAAATATCTAAACTAAATGGATTTGTTTTTAATGCATCTGATGTAAACATTGATAAAAGAATTATTACAATTCGTTTAGGTGAGGTAGAAGATGAACTCACTTTAGTAAATCCAAAACCAATTTCAAAATCAGATAAACCATTGGTCTATTTTGAAAAAGATACATACAAACAAAATAAAGTTAGAAAAACTATTCGTTATCCTTGGTTTATTTTAGAAACTGATAATTTAGGTAAAGTTGAATTTAAATCAGATAAAACTGAGTGGAAAGATGCTGATGAATTTTTTGGTGATGTAGGATTGGTAGAGGCTGTATTGGTACAAAGAGCATTAGATGCTATTGATGGTATTGATATTACACATCCATCAAGAGCATATTCGGAAACAATTGTAAAAGATAAAGAACCTGGCCGTAATGAAAGAGTTATGTTGCAGGGACCCAATGGTGAGATGGAATTTGTTAAATCTAAAAAAGTAGATTCGTATCTCTCAAAAGGTTGGCAGTTAATTTAAAAATTGTTAGAAATGGCAAAAATGATATTTATCACAGATGACTCAGAAAATAGAGAAGCTTCTAAAATAGAATTTGAAGTACCAAATGATATGACTATTTGGGAATACAAACGAATATGTGTAAGAATGGCAGGAGCTATGGGTTATGCATCTTTATCAGTTAAGAAAGCATTTGGTCATGAATACAAAGATGAATCTGATATAGAAACCACAAAAAAATTACAAGCCTTATATTCGGGCTCATACGCACTATAATATGGAAGTTAAAACTTTAGGAGAATTATTACAAAATCAACAAAATCAAATTCTTTCTCTTACAATTCATATGAATTGTTTAATTGAAGAATTAGATGCATCTGGCTTTTTAGATAGTGATAAGCTTGATAAACGAATGAAAAAGAAACTTAAAAAACTTCAAGCCATTGCGGATAAATTAAAAGAAAATGAAGAACCACTATCACATATATTCAATTATGGTGGTACTATTGGAGAAGCCTAAATTTGGAATTCTCAAAAAAATGTTGTATATTTGTATATTAATTAAAATTTATGGATTATTTAATTTGGTTTTTACTAATAATATTATTACCCGCTTCAATTATATTTAATATCCTTCTAATAATTAGGGGGATTAATATTGTCAAACAAAATGAGCAACTAAGGGATGCTATTGAAGGTTATGATGATAGACAAATAAGAACACAAGATAAATTAGAATCAATGCTTCAACAAATGAAAGATATTGATATAAGAGGTTCTTTTGAATCTGATGATGAAGTTGGAGCTGTGTTTTCCGAACTAAAGGAAACAATTGAAACTTACAAAAATGAAATCTAAACATGCCGCGTAAAAAGAAAGATAGAGTTTATTTTGGAATGGATACTGAAAAAGCCATTATAGAATATAACAAAACAACTGATGTAAAACTTAGAAATAAAATATACGAAGAAAGTATAAAATATCCATTTGAAAAACTTGCTGAAAACATTCTTAATACATTTAAGTTTTCATACTTTGATGTAAGTAAAGAAGATGTACAAATGGAAGTGGTATCTACTCTAATTGAAAAAATACATATGTTTCAGGAAGGTAAGGGTAAAGCATTCTCTTACTTTAGTATAGTTGCAAAGAACCACTTAATTCTTAAAAATAATGGTAATTACAAACGTTTCAAAAAAACAGCACTTCTTTCCGAAATGCCTGAAAGTTGGAATCCGCCTGATAATTTTGAAGAAGAACAAAAAGGAGATGAATTTGTAGAGTTTAAAGAACTCATGTTAAAATATTGGGACCAAAATTTGACAAGAGTATTTACAAAGAAAAGAGATATACAAATAGCCGATGCTGTTTTAGAATTATTCAGAAGAAGTAGATATATAGAAAATTTTAATAAAAAACACTTATATCTTCTTATCAGAGAGATGACAGATTGTAAGACTCACTATATCACAAAAGTGGTAAACGAAATGAAAAAGCATCAGGTAAAGATGTTAAATGATTATTTGGATTATGGTATGATTACATCCCCAAATAACGATTTTTGGGAAGAAGAATATTTATAATCTATAAAGGGATTATAATATGACAGATTTAGCTTCAATGTTATTACATAGCCGTACACAGGCGCACGTATTTCACCTAAGAGTATCTCCAAGAGGTTTAGCACCACATTTGGGATTGCAAGAATACTACGAAGGTATTGTAGGATTGGTAGATGGTATTGTAGAACCATATCAGGGAATGGCTGGTTTAATTGAATTTAAAGCCGTTAAGGGAATTGATAATGATGCTTCTATTGAGAACATAATTTCATATTTTGAAGACTTGATAAAATTCGTTAAAACCGAAAGAAAAAAAGAAGAATTAAACCACAGTTGGATTCAGAACGAAATTGATAATGTGGAAAAATTAATATATTCTACCCTTTATAAGCTAAGAAATCTATAATTTAACATTAGAAATAACACTATTTTAAGAGTATCCAATATTTATGTTTGGATACTCTTTTTTTATGTGTCCAATTGTTTTTTTAATTAAGTTTCTCTCACTGTTTTATTGATTGTTTCCACAAGTGTTATCCAACTTGTTATACTAATATAATAAGCTGAAATAATCATGCAATACGTTAAATCTGCGGTTTTGAACTTAAAAGAGTTTTTGTTCAAGACGTTTCTCTTTGGTGCGCTGGCTTTCATTATTTGTGCCTTCGCGTTTCAAGTATTTATGGTCTTCTTAGAATTAAGTGGAAGACAGGAACAAATAAGACAAATCACAAACGAACTTACTACACGCTTAGATGGTAGATGGAGTGATAATCCAAACAATATTTGGTATCAAGAAGAAGACCATATTTGGGTTGAAAATGTTGAAAACCAAGTTAAAATTGGTAAGTTAGCCGGAAATAGAAATTTAGCATTTGGTGTTAAAAACATCTTAGAAGAATACCTTCAAGAGAAAGGTTATGACTTATCTCCAAATGCTCCTTATAAATTAAAAGTAAATATTGTTTATTTGGATGTATTAACCACAAAAACAAATATTGCTGTGTTTCATAAAGGGGAAGAAGAAGTTGTAGTAAGATTGCAGGGTATCCTATACAAAGATGGAAAGAAAGAAAAAGAAGTTGTTGTAGAGGAAGGCTCTTCAGAAATTTCAATGTCTACACTCATAGTTGACCAAGGGGGAAAGTTCAACCAAACTTCTCTTAGTAACGCTCTCAAAAAAGCATCTGATAGTTTAATCAAAAAACTATTTGGTAAAAACGCAAAATAATGAAAAGAATAATTCTATTAGCAACATTGGTATTATTTAGTTTCTTAGCAGAGGCTCAAATAATAGTAAACCAGTCAATATCAGCTGGCCCATACAAAGTTGGTGATACCCTAACTGTTACTTATACCGTTGATAAAGGAACTACTAAACCAAGATACTTTTGGTTAAGATATTCTTTTAACAATAAAGCACTTACCTATGTATCAACTACATGGAATCAGGGTTCACAATCGCAAACATATTATACAAGTTGGAATAATTACGCATTCACTCCAGCAGCTAGTGCAGCAGATACTTCCTTATATGCTCAATATCAAGCTACACCTTGGGGATATGCTGTAAATAATGATTGGAATGTTGGGCAATTATCAGTTCAAAGAGCTGACCAATCTGTTAATGGTGTAATTGCAACCCAAAAATATATCCTTAAAGACCAAAACACTTACAATAACATCTTTAAGTTAAATTTATCTTACGCAATTGATAGTTCAACTGGTGCAAATATTCCTTATGTGAAAACTACAGCTGGTCCAACTTCAATTACTGGTGTGACTGGTAATACTTCTTATTTCAAAGTAAGAGTTCTATTCCCACAAGGATATGACATAACCAAACATCAGGCACAATTGATGCAACTTAAATCAGATGGTAGTGGTGAGATAGATTGGACTAAACCAGCAATTGCAAGTAAAGCATTTGATGGTAGTGGTGAAGCTATATTCACAACCGGTGTAAAAGTTGGTGATAGTTTAGGTGTATGGGTTGGTGGAGCAGTACAACAGGCATTTATGAATAATATTGTGACTGTAACCGATGCATACAAATCATTCTTAGGTGTTTCTCAAACTGATATAAATGGAACTCCAACTTTCTTTACTAGACCTGTATTAGAAAAGAAAATTGGTTTAATCACAAAAGATAAAACTACATTTAGTGAGAGTGATTCTTATTTCTCATTCGCTTATGTAATGGGACAAGATGTATCCGCAAAAGCATGGATACCAACAAACGCAGCGCCTGTTAATGGAGCTGTGAATTACAAATGGCATGCTGGTTTATTAAATCAGAGTTGGTTAGATGGTGTAGCAAAACATAGAGTATATGTAACAACCCCAACACAAACTGTAGATGCTGTTTATGCATGGGGTGGTGATTTAGATTGGTCACACTCATCTTCACCTGAAGCTATTGTAGCAAGTATCAACGCTGGTAACTTTACAAACAAAGCAAACGATTTGACTATTGGTGAAATCAAAACAATGGCAATGACTTCCAATATGAGTAATGTTTACGAACAAGCTAGAATAGAATCAACTTCATTAAGTGTTGTTTCTAAATTGGAAGGTGGTAAAGTTGTTCTTACTGCTGGTTTAACTAAAGCTGATTTAGCTGGTTTGCAAGTTATTATGAACTACGATTCAACAAAACTAACTTTGGATAATGTGATATTTGATGCTGGTTCTACAATCACTAACTTCTCAACAAAAGATGATGGTAGATTAACATTTGGTTCTATTGACCAACTAAAAACAGCTAGAATTAAAACAGGAACTCCATATAAATTAATCTTCACACCTAAAGTTTCATTAAGCAATACTGCTGGTTTATTCTTCTTTGTATTAGCCGATGCGGTAGATGCTAATGGTAAGAAGGTGGAACTAGTAATTGAATAATGAGAATATTATTAACAATTTTATTATCTTTAGTAACGATTTTTGGGTTTGGTCAGCAAGTAAACGCACCAGACCCAAAAACGTTTACACTCAATACCGCTGGACAGGATGGTAGTGGATTTTCATTAAGTGGATTCAATACATCATCAACACTTCTTTGTGCAGTTGGATTACCAAGCACTGTAGCCGGAACTACATTCTATTTTACAACAACTACCGGTGTAACTGCATCAAGTGGTTATACAATGAGTGGAAACAAAACCCGTATTTCATTTACAGGTACTCAAGCTAACATAAATGCTGTTTTGGCATCAATGAAAATTAATACCGGTAGCACAACTGGTAATGTAAACATATCAGTATCCGCAACAATAAACCCAACTGGTTATTTCTACAACCCAAACAATGGACACTTTTATAGACCTATATCAACCGGTGCAAACTTTGCTAATGCAATTACTCTTTCATCACAACAAACCTTCAAAGGACAGACTGGATATCTTGTAACAATTACGTCTAATGATGAAGATTTGTTTATATTCAATAATGTACCACAATCAAATATATGGTTTGCCGCAGATGATAGAACAACCGAAGCTAGATGGGTTATAAGTGCTGGACCTGAAGCAGGAACATTACTTCGTATTGGAAATGCAAGCGGAACAAATCAACAAAATGTTTATAATAACTGGGCTA
>Ga0255166_1000681_pt1 | contig 11232 bp, 7 predicted proteins | sample Atl_Cont_RepC_8d_FD_186013 | JGI IMG/M metagenome (GOLD analysis project Ga0255166, IMG submission 186013) | Freshwater microbial communities from Altamaha River, Georgia, United States - Atl_Cont_RepC_8d | ecosystem: Environmental > Aquatic > Freshwater > River | place: USA: Georgia | collected...
ATGAAAAAAGTTATAATGACATGGATGACGACGTTGGTGCTTATGATATTCTTGATTCTAAATCTCAATTTGCACCAATTAATGCACCATCAGATAAATATACAACACAAAATTTAGATTTAAAACAAAAAAGTAAAAAATTGACTATGTATGTATTAAAGAAAAAATTAATAGATTTTAGAAATAAAATCGATAGTAGTTTTTATCAAGCACAAGCTAAAGATGATAAAAAAGTATCATTAACATATACTATTCAAAATTATTTACAAGAATTAAAAGCTACTGATTCAGAAAAAGATAAATACGAATTAGTTTTAAGAATGATGCAAATTTCATCTAAACATTTAGTTCATTCATCAGACAAATTAATTATGCTTCATGAAACAGTTGCTGCTCCATTAGCATTGTTAACTAGTATTTGTTCTATGTTAATACAATTTTCTGCTTTTGTTAATTCTAATGTATTTAAAGACGGAGAAACAAAAGATTATTTGTCCGGCACTAAATTACATAATGCTATTCAAAATTCAGGTGGTAAAAAAACTTCAAGAGCCGACATTCCACCATATGTTAAAGAATTACTTAAACCAGAAAATAGTGTTAATATTTTGAATAATTTATTAGAAAAATTAATAAATATGACTTCATTACCAAATTCATTAATTACAATGAACCCAGTAGGTAATAATGTGAATTTAGATTTTAATAATGTAGAAGAAATGTGTATGTTACTATTAAATTTGGTTAAGTCTAATTTAAATAAGATGCGTGTATTATTTACTAAAAAAGAAATTTTTCAACAATTTGAAGATAGTAATAATGTTGGATCTGTAAACTGGTTAGAAGAAAATTTGGTCGAACAATTATTTAAAGATTCTAACGGTATGGGATTGAATCAATTAAATAGTAAAATTAAAAATATACTAGATGGTAATAAAGATAAAGTAAACACATCAAAATTTGATTTTAAGAAAGGTTTTAATGATAATTTGGCATCATATTTAGATAAAAACCAAGATAAATCATCTAGTAAATTCTATATGGCATTGATTGAAAATTTTGCCAATGGAGTTGCTTCTAAAGAATTTTTATCTGAAGAAGAAGATATAGTTAATACAGAAAATATAAAATCACTAATAAATTATCTTAATACATACGATGATAGAACCAAAAAAAGAAAATATGCATATGATTCATTAGCAGAAATTCCAGAATATATGAAAGATAGAATGCGAACAAATTTACCTTATTTTGTTAAACAATTTACAACTATGAATAATAAGTGTGATATGTTGAAAAGATTAGTAAAATCATGTAATTTAAAACTTGATGATGATATGAAAAATGTTGAAGCAAAACAAAATCTTGAAAAAAATCTAATAAGATTAATGGAATTGAGTGATGAATTAAGAAGATCATCTGAAAATACATTACGTGAAATTGCTGATATCAATCCTTTATACATGGATGTTAGACAAGATTTTATTCAAGAATATAAGAGTAGAAATGGTAAATTACCATTAATGCCTTTGTCTAGTATTTTAACTACATTGGTTAATCATGATGGAATCACATTATTACAACCATCAGAAATAGGGTCAGCTTCATTTAAATTTAATAGAGGAACAAGATTAATATTAGGTCGTGATGATATTGAACCTAATATGGATCATATTCCTGGAGCAAAAGATATTTATAATGGTTATAGCAATACTGTAAAACGTAATAATATTCTTTCAATGGATGAATATACTACTATGTGTAAATTAATGATTAAATTAGTTAGATATTTTGGTTATGGTAATTGTTCTGGATTGTTTGATATGAATAATAAATCAATTGGTAAAAAAAAGGTTGCTGAAAAAGAAGAAGATATATTAACTTTTAATAACTTATTTGCATTTAAAGAAGAAAATAGAAACTTAGAAAATGTATTGAGTTTAACAGAAAATTCCAACTTAGACGATAATAGAAATAGAATTGCCAAGATTGTAGATAATACAGAAATAGAAGGTTTAGATAGACCAGATTTAAGAATTTATAATATTATTGATATGGATATTGTTCCTATTAATGTTCATGCTATGATGCGTGAAGTTCCATTTGCTAATTTACTTAATTACTCTTATACATTCGATAGAATGGTTCATAATGTATTATCACCAAGTTTTAATAGAGAAAAATATGATATGATTGAACCTAATACATCAGTTAATACAGTTAATCATTTATTGCTTAAACTTTTAGTTCATCCTTACAGTGTTATTGGATTAAAAAATCAAGAATATACTTTGTTGTTTACTTCATTATGTTCTGGTAATGATGGTTTACGATTAGGAAGACCTAGATATTTGAGTGATCAAATTCTTAGTAAAGTATTATTATCTGATTCTTTTAATGGGTTTAATGATAAACAACCTATTGAATCAGGTCATAGATCTTATGCAGCTTATAACTTATTAAGTAGTAATGTTAATATTAGTAATAATAAATATGATAAACCAACTAAAAAAATAGCCGAAACAGCATTGGCTAAAAATATAGATATCGGTCAATTAAGATTCAATACTAAATTAGTTCGTAACTTAGTATGGTTAGTTAATTTACAACGTATCATGAGAGTTATGTTAATTACACATCTCGATTTTATTAGCACTCCAGTTATTAGTAATATTCAAATTGCTAATCCAAATGTTACAGAATATGAAGGTGTTGAAGAATATGATGCTGATGATTATAATGGAAAGAAATATGGTCCATTTGGTGATTATGATAATGAATAATAATATATTAAATTAATAATATAAAGAAAAATAAAAACATAAATAAAAAAATAAAATTATTTTTTTATTTTTTTTAATATTAAAAAATGTGTAATATTATAAATATGTATTATTACATATATTATAAATATGTATTATTACATAAGTTATATAAACGATATTAGTTAACAATTATAATGGATATATTAAAATATAATAACGACTTAATTCCAAATCCTGTAGGTTTAAATAATTTTGGTAATACTTGTTATTTAAATTCATTATTACAATGTCTATTATCATGTTCAAGCTTTAATAGTATTTTTATTAATCAAAATAATAATAATCATAATAATAATAGTCAAAATAATAGTCAAAATAATAATGAACTATTTATTTCTTATAAAAATTTTTTACAACAAATATTAAACAATAATTATAGTTCATCATTATCATATCATGTTTATAGAAACTTAATATTAGGTGCTAATAAAAGAAAAGATACAGTTAAATTTATGTCTGAAAATCAACAGGATGCTCAAGAAGGATTTTTATTATTAATAGATATACTAAATAATAAAGCATTAGAACGATTATTTAATTATAGAAATCATATTAAGATGAAATGTAACTTATGTAATAATTGGTGTTTGGATAAATATGAAGAAAATTTAATTATGATTATAAATCCAGAATATGAAACAGATAAAAATATTAAAAATATTAATGAATTTTTAATTAGTCATGTCGATGAAATAGATGAAAATCATCGTTGTGATATTTGTAAAAAAAAATCTTCTAAAACAAAAATAACTAATTTAGTAATGATACCAGAAATACTATGTATAAGCGTAAATAAATACATAAGAAAATATAATACTAAATTACCTAACCAATTAGAATTTTTATATAAATCAAAGAATAAAAAATTAATATATATGCTAGTTGCACAATCCGAACATTATGGGTCAATGGGCGGTGGTCATTATAATGCTATAGTATTACGAAAAAACCAAGCCTATTTATGTGATGATATGTGTGTAAATACAACAGTAATGGGAACAACATTAAATACATATATTTGTTTTTACCATTACTTTGATATTGTAGATGTTTAAATTAATAGATTTATATGATTATTAATAGATTTATATGATTATTAATAGATTTATATGATTATTAATATTTTTTTTTGGTTGGATGAATAAATATATTAATATTATTATTAGAAAAAATAAACTTTCTATTTTAATAATTTCTTTGTAATAATTACTATTATCATTACCAATATTATAATAATCACTATTATAAATATTAACATTATAATAATCATCATTATCATGGTCATCAAAATAATAAACATAATCAAAAATTATTCATTGCCATCCCATGCATTTATTAAATATTTCCTTATCCTCTAAATTTCGATATTTTTGTTGTAAGCATCTTAATGTTTTGTATCGATAACTATCATCAAAATCGTATAATGATTTTTGGAATGATCCACTAAATTTATAGCCTAATAAATCTTTTGGTAATATATCTCTTCTTTTTAACCAACCTTCGGGATTATTTCTTAAAAATGCTGTCCAAGTGTCACCATATTGTATATCATAACTATCATCAGCAGCAGCCATATCAGCTTTTAATATTTGCCGATTTTCATTTACAATGTTTTGATCTAAATTCATATTAGTAAATTGCTGATTATTAGTAGCAGGTGATGAAAATCCTTCTTTTTTATTTTCCATACCTTGTAATAATTGTTCATATGGAACTGATTTACTTAATATTTCTTTATCTAGTTCATCAAATTGATTATAGAATTCACCATCGGAATTATCATCTGTAGTAGGTGTTTGATTAACTTGACTGTTAATATCATAATTAAAAGTATTTGGATATTTTTTAAGGAATGTATTACCTCCAGCATTTTCTGTATTTTTTCTTGGATATTGATAATTAGCATATTTTTTTGTATCTAATAATTTAACTGGTTTTAAATCTACTATTTCATCAGCCAAATATTTTTCATTTTCTTTGGAATAATTTCCATCAGCATCCATTTCTCTAATTTGACCAAAATAATTATTATATGGTTGTAATGGATTAAAGCATCCTCCTAAACATCTACATTTACAGTTTTTATTACAACCAGTTACTTTTTTAAGATCATTTCTTAATTTATTAAGTGTATATAAATCCAAACTATGAATATTACCAATATTATTTTTAATTAAATTGATTATTATATCTATCTTATTACATAAATTGTTTATTTTTCTTTCAGGATCTAAATATATAAATTCGACAGGTTCGCTATCACTATCACCATCAATATTTCTTATACTTTCATTTAATACATTTCCATTAATTATACCTGTATTTGTTATAATATTAGTCATTATTTCTAATTCACCTTTTTTAGTCGAATATATCATATCTTCATTTGAATAAGCTCTTGTAATATAATTTTTATCCATAAAATTATTTAATATATTCCACACTTCTAATATTTGTTCATTTAATTTTTCATCTGTATTTGCTTTTCTATGAATGTAAATATCATTCATAATATCTTTTAAATCATCAACATTATATATTCTATTTCTTTCATATAATTCATCATTATGCAAGCGATTATGTTTTTTGTCATTATCTTTATTATCTAAATCTTTAATTAAATTATCATATTTTTTGTTATCATAATTTACTTTTTTAACCATAAAGTTAATAATTAAAAACATAATTACAACTACGAATAAAGAAATTAACAAACTTACATATTCATTTTCTTTTGGCGGTTCGGTTGATTTATCTTTTTTAACATTAAACATTATACACAACGTTATAATGATATATTATATAATACCGTTATATATTGTTTATTATAGTAAAATATTTATTATATATTATATTTATTATATAAAATATTTATTATAATATTAAATTTACATTAATCTAATTAGATTAAAAAAAGTTTATACATTTATAATAAAAGTTTATACATATTAAAATTTTATACACAAATTAAAAGAATATATAGATTAAAAGAATACACATATTAAAAGTTTATACATATTACACCTTTGCACATTTAAAATACCGATTAAAAAAAATAATTTTTTTCTAATTAATATATATATAAATTAAATGACCGAAAAAATAATTATTCATATTGATGGAGTTCAAGGGAGTGGTAAAAGTTTTATATGTTCAAAAATAAAAAATATTTTATGCATCGATACTGATGATATTATGAAACAGTCAATAAAAATCATAGAAGATAGTCAAAATACAAATAAAAAATATCCAAGAACATTTAATCAAATGAAACAAATAGAAAAACAAATCGTAAATAAATACATAAATGATAACGATAAGATAATATTTGTAGGAATGACTGCAGATATACCAACTCCAACACACAAATATTTTATTAAAATTACGGATTTTTCTGGTGTTTATAAAAGATTATTATTACGAGAATTAGAAAAAATAGTTTTACATCACAAAAAAATAAAAAAACATATCATTGAAGAAAATAACCCAAGAGAAATAGATATTCAAAGAATTGCAGATATGTCTTTGGTATTTCCTGTTAGTTATTGTGATTTTTTAGAGGATTATAAAGAAAGATTAAATAAAGCAATAACAAAAAAATATTTACCAAAAACACAAGAGAAAATTATAAATGCGATAAATAAAATTATAAATTAAAAATCGGAGTTTTAAACATACGAAGGTGTAAAAGAATATACGCATAATAAAAGAATGTATATATTAAAAAAATACATTTATATTACACCTTTGCACATTTAAAACACCGAATTAACGACGAAAAAAATATACAAAAATATAAAAATTTGGTTATAACCTGTCGTGAAATGTGTATGAAGTCTTAAAAACTACGACAAAATACTTCTGGTCTTTTCCAAGTGTTAAATATAGATTTTACTATTTTTATTTTTAAATAGTTTAACGCATTAAAATTTAATTATAAAAATTTAAAATAATTATAATTAAATTTATTATATTATAATATAATAATGGAAAATCTTATTATTCATATTTCAGGTGCATCGGGTTCTGGCAAAACAACATTAGGCAACAAACTAAAAGAGCATTTCAAAAGTAAAATTGTAGTTAAGGATTTAGATGATTTAAGAGATGAATTTATAAAAAAATTTTATGATAATAAAAAATGGACTTATATTGATGAAAATGAATATCAATCATATATTAATGATTATATAAATAAACAAAAGAAACCAATTATATTTGTTGGTCTAAATGATAATACAAGATATGGAAAAAATAAAAATTTATATTATAATGTTCATTCACAACATAATTATTATATAGAACTTGATGATATGATAATAGTTAAACAAAAATGTATAAGATTATTAAATAATATACAAACTAATAAAATAGCAATGGAAGATTTAGTTAAAGACAATGAAAAATTTGTAAAAAAATTTACAGAGGCAATAAAAATGGAATGTAGTGTAAAACAAACTATAAAACAAAATAATAAATGGAAAAAAGATTATGATAAACAAGGTTATAAATTTATGTCAAGAAAAAATATTTATAAATCTGTTGTAATAATATTAAATAATAAATTTTCAAAATAAATTAATAATATTTTATTTATTTTAATTGTTGTTTTTTAACTAAAATCTTAATACATTCTTCTATAAAATTATATACATCTCGTTGTTTAATATCATACTGTTCTTTTATAGTATAACTATCATATCCAACTTCTATAAATATATTATTATTCAATACAATACTATTATATAATATTTTTCTCATCCTTGTTCTTGTAACATATAATAATTTATCAGATGATACATAATTTTCTATTTTTTCATTAAAATTAATATTGTTTAAATTATTCAAAATATTAATTTTATATTCATTCCAGTCTATAATATTTCTTTCTGTAAAAATAACAGACTCTATAATTCCTTCTACTTTAAGATTAAATGACATATTTTTATATATATATATTTTAGTTATAAAAAAATCAATTTTTAATTTTAATGCATTTAATATTTTTTGTTTTTAAATTATAAAAGGTGGTATTTCAAGTTTAACCTCTTTAATTAGGGTAGTTTCATCCATAAATATATTAGGAATTATTTCTTTTAATGTATTAATTTTTTTAGCATCATTAATATCATTACATAAGTATCTTATTTTTATATTAAGCACATTATTATCATTAGATATTTTTTCATAAATTACATATTGAGTAAGAGTATCCATTATAAATTTATATATCTATTTATTTAAGATATAAATAAATCAATTTTTTATTTTAATGCATCTAATATTTAGATGGTTTGACTCATAAAGAATTAAAATCTAATATAGAAAAAGTCATTAAAGATATACCAAAAGAAAAATATGAAAATATAATAAAAGGAACTTATAATAGAACAAATAAATATAGTAAGAAACCTTCTAACAGAATAAAAACATTAAAAAATTATTTATAATTTACATATTTAAAAAGTCAGCGTTTTAAATGTGCAAAGGTATAAAAGAATATATACATATTAAAAGAATATATACATATTAAAAGAATATATACATATTAAAAGAATATAATTAAAAATTAAAAGATTATAATTATATTTATATAAAATATAGATAGAAATATATAAACGATATAATCAATTATAAAAATAAATAATTTAAAATGACAGAATTTTATGGAACAGTTAGAAGTGCTAAAAATATACCTACAGATTTTGAAGTAGACATTGAAGAATTATTTATGTCTAAAAACAATCAAGCATATTTATCTTCACAAATGTATTATATGAATAAAAAAAATGGCGGTAAATCTAGTCTAGATAAATTTCAAAAATTAATCCCTTTACTAATGAATAAATATAATAAAGAATTTCCTGTTAAAAATGAAGTATATATTGACGATACTGAAACAACAGTTAATCAATTAGGATTAGATATGTATAGATCTAATTTAGGATATAATGCCATTAGTAAAAGACAAAATTGGTTAGAACTATTTAGAGTAGTAAATAATAAATTTATTAACTGGTCAAAAAAATATTTAAAATGGAATATGTATGTCCCATTTAGAGAAAAATCATTAACAGGTAATATAAATGAATTTGAAAACAACATTCGCGAAATAAGAAATAGTAATTTATTAGCTGATGATATTAAAGAATTAAATGTATGGAGACAATACGATATTAATAACGATAGATCAAAATACAGATATAACAATACTATTCCATTTTGGCAACGTTCTATGAATATTAGACATGCGGATAGATCCAATGAAGGATTTCGTGAAGGAAACGATGCTTATCGTTCCAGTCTTGATAATCCTATTTATGCATACGATATGCGCCGTGTTAAAGATTTAATGAGTAGATATCAGAATGAAGAATGGTTTGGATTTTAATAAATTTATAAATTATGTAGATGTACAAAATTTATTAATTAAAAAAAATATTTTTTTAAATTAATAATATTATTTGATTCAATTATTTTATTATAATTCTAGTTTTTTTGATAAATCAAATTAGTAAAATGTTGATCATTTGGTAGGCCAATTATAAAATATAATTTCACATCATTATTATAAATATTACTAGTAAATTTTCTACAAGCATCCAATAATCCTATATATGAATATTTGGCAGAATATAAAACACCAGGTATTGGCGGTAAATTAATTATATGATCATCATTTTGTTGTTTATTATTCTTAGCTTGTTCATATATATCTTTAATTATTGCTAAATAATAATTACTTACAAATTCAATATTTCCTGATTTTTTTTCTTCGGCATCATTATTATTATTTGTTAACGATTTCATTTCTTGCCAATTAATACCATTCACATGATAAACATAATTTATATGATAACCCTGATATTTTTGGTTAACATAAACTCTGAATACATTACCAACATTAATAGCAGATGTAACTTTTCCTTTATATTTTGTTATTAACTTTTTAAATTCATCATCTGAAATATTATTAGTAAAAATTAGTTTTTTACCATTAAACAAAAGGTTTGCATCATTAGAATTAATATTTTTTGAAATATTAGCAAAAGCTCCCGTTAATCCACCACCACTGCTAGTAATACCATAATTAGCTCCATTAATAAGATAAAATAATTTGCTATCGGATGATTTATATTTATCAGTTAAATTTTTATAATATGCGCTGTTTCCTATATCAGAGTAAGGAATGTCTTTGTTAAATGGAATAAATTCATATTTAATTTCATATCGTGGGTTGGTTGTAATAAATGATAAGTTAAATGTTGTATTTATTTTAGATTCAATTTTATCAAAATTATTAATTTTTAATATAACAGGGATATGATCAGATGCATCATTTTTAATTGATAAATTTTTTATATATTCAGAATTATTATAACTAGTGATAATATGATCATAAGCATATGCATTATTACAAGTCATTACTTGCTTTGGGATTTTTATATTAAATGTCTTATATTGTAAATTATTACCGAAAATATCAAAATTAAAATCACCACCTATTATAATGTTTGTATTGTTATCAACGGTAATTTGGTCTAATATTTGATTTATTTTAGTTTGAATATTTTGAAAATTATTACTAGTATAGTGAGGGAAGAATACACCAACTATTAATAAATTTCTTTGTTGATATTGCAAAGCTATAATACTTCTATTATTAATTGTAGAAAATTCTTCTAGTGGTATTGTTAAACATTTATCAGGATACCCTAATTCTTTATTTACTAATATTAGATTAGAAATTCTTATCAAACCTTTACCTTTTTCATTATAATGTGTAATTGGTTGCTCTATTTTACTTTCAATATAAGGAAATTTATAATAAGGACTATCAATAATACTAACTCTATTATATTGAATTTCTTGTAAAAATATTACCATAGGGTTGTATATTTTATATAAACTATTTATATTGTCTTCTATGTTTTTTTTACACGAATCATTGTTACAACCTATTTTTTTATTGTATAATGCTTCAAATTGTACATTATAGCTCATTACGGTGAATTGACTTTGTGGTTTAGGTGTTTCTTTTACTTCTGGTTTTTGGGTTTCTTTTTCCTTTACCTTTTCTTCTGTTTTCTTTTCTTTTTCCTTTACCTTTTCCTTTGTTTCTATTTCTGTTTTTTTTATTGATGGTGATGAACCACTACTAGATGATGAGCTAATAGATTTAAGCGTTTCCAAATATTTTTTTATACAACTATTATGATCAGTATAATACAATAATTCATCTATATCAATTAAACTTATTGTTTTATTCTTATTTATTTTTGATATAAAATTACAATCAGATTTACTACATTTAGCACGGTTAGTACAAATTTTTATCTCATTATTATATATCTTTATATTAGGTATAATTTTACCTCCAGAAAAATTTACAGCTTTATTATATTCA
>Ga0255166_1000685_pt1 | contig 11197 bp, 11 predicted proteins | sample Atl_Cont_RepC_8d_FD_186013 | JGI IMG/M metagenome (GOLD analysis project Ga0255166, IMG submission 186013) | Freshwater microbial communities from Altamaha River, Georgia, United States - Atl_Cont_RepC_8d | ecosystem: Environmental > Aquatic > Freshwater > River | place: USA: Georgia | collected...
CACATTGTTCCCCAATGTATATTAGATGATAAAAGATGTGCGTTTGGATTTTTTTAAAAAAATTTTTTTGCATTTTTGACATGTTTAAAAAAGTCCACGATGCAAACAGTCGGAAAAGATCCAATACCATAAAAAAATGTTGTTTTTTTATTTTTTAAAAAATTGTGGTTTTAACAGTCAATCATGATTCTGGAGTCATACCAGATTTTGCGCAAACGTTCGTCATCTTGTTCAAGAATCTCATAATCCAATCCTTGTGTAAAAGGATGAAATTTGATATGGCCCATTAAGTAGATTGATTTGTGAACATCCAGTGTTGGCTCAAGCTTCGGAATGCGTTTAACATTATCCAAATAATTGTGCAAGCGTTGTAGTTTGGCATCATTTTCTTCTTTTGCGCGTTTCAATTCTTGTTGGTTTTTGATTTTGTCAAAATGAATGTGTGGCCACATTGGTTTCGGGTAGCCGTTTTCTTCCGCAAAAGTTGACAAAAAATCAAAACCTGTTTGATTTTTGATGGTAAACGTAAAAAGAATGCTACTACGAAAGAATTTTTCGCGGATTTCATATTTGTTTTTTCTTCCTTGCATGTCGTCGACAAAAGTGGAGCCACAACCATAATCAAAATCAGGTCGCCACGAAAAAACAAGATCGCCATTTTGAATCAATTGCTGCATTCGTTCAGATTTCCCTTTTTGAATTTCTTGGTCCAACAGTGGAATACCCTTTTCTTCTTGCGCGTTTGCAGGGCGTTGTTGGCATGTGCCACACATGCAACAAAATTTGAATTTCAATGAATCCGTGCTCGTATGGCTGCACTTGATGCATGTTTGTTTGAGTTGTGTTCCACATTCGCGGCAAAAATGAGCACCAGTATCATGTTTGACTTTCGAACAGTCGCACGCAGTCATATTGTCTTTTTTTTTCATGGTTTTTGAATTCTGGATTTTTTTTAAAAAAATAACATATATTTTTTTAAAAAACGGAAATTTTTTTTAAAAAAAAGTCTCATTTTTCATCAACAACATGTCTGATTCCCTCGAATCAATCAAAGGTGGTGCTCCAAAAAGATTGAAAACCGAAGATAAAAAAGATCAATATATTTGTTTATTGGTGACACAAATGGTCGACGATAAAATTATTGTAAATTGTTGGATTTTACCTCCCGAACCAAATATGGATTTGTCTGGCCTCGATTTGGAGATGGTTGAGATGGTTCAAGAATTATATTCCGCAAAATTTTATTCCGCATGGTCATTACCTATGCACGATGCACAATTCGAGCCGACTTGGAAAGATTGGAATGGATTGAAAACAAACATATTTCATGAAGAAGAATTTGCGACGGAAGATGCAAAAAATACATTGGATTATTTTTTGTTTCATTACTGCAAAGGCAAATTGTTGCAAAAACCACCAGAGTCCCACGAACTCAATTTTCGTATTTTAAATTTATTTAATTTGGAGCCATAAAAATTACAACATTTGCACATTTTTTTCATTGCAAGACAGTGTCCAACGGAGTATTGGTTGAAAGATACCAAAGAGACATCAGCCAAATGATTGAAAATAAAGTGGCAAACAAATACGAGATATAAATACAAAAATTGCAAGCATCTTGGTGCAAACCATAGTTCTCCCAAAAATCGCCCCACGATTCAATGTTTGCATGAACAAACGTTTGCCATGCAGAGATCATATTTTTTTTTAATATTTTTTTTTCTTCTCAAAAATAAAAAGTTGCAATGATTCCAAAATGATCACTCGGATGTTTGTTTGCATCACAAATGGCGTTTGTACACACAAGTTGGAAATCGGAAATTTGCATTGTTCCACGTTCAAAAAAAATACGATCAAATCTTGAACCAGGATGAATACTTCGTCGTTTATTTTGTAAATTTGTATTTTTTTGTGGATCGTATGTGGATCGTTTGTCCATGGGTTTTCCAATTTCTTCCCACGCATCACAAACGTTTTTAGTCACATGTTTACGCAATTCTTCTTCTTGATGAAATGTAAAATTTGTGTCTCCTGCCAAAATCCAAGGGAGACACAACATTTGAATTTCTTGCAAATAATGCATAAAAAATAGCAATCGTTCTTTTGAATATTGAACACCAGAAGGTAAATGAAATGTCGCGAAAGAAAGATGACGCTTTGTATTTTTATGTTCCAGAATAACAATTCCAAAATGTTGCGAACGTTGAATGGCGGCAGTTTTCGTTTCTGAATCATTTGATAAAAAGCATTGTTTATAATGTTTGTAGTCGAATTGACAAGTATGAAAATATGTCAATGTTGAAAATTCGATGATTGGGTCGGTGTTTGGTGTCGCATACCCTAATTGCACAAGACGTGTGTGAAGTACGACAAAAATCGAACTTGTTACCTCTTGCAAACATAAAAGATCTGGTAAATGGGTTTCAATTGTGTCTAAAATCGCATCCATGCGTTGTTTTTCGTCTGGCATATTTGGGTGCAAAAAAGAATCGATTTTACCCCAAACGTTGATTGTCAAACAAGATAATGTAAAATCACTTTTTGTATCTCGCATAGGTTGAATACAATTAATCATTTTTTGAAGTACCGTGTCATTTGGAGCACACCATTGACTTTGCCTTGAATTCCACACCGCGCCCAAACGAACCATCAACATGTCATCAATCTTGTCAAATCGCAATTTTGCAGGCTCTTCTTCGACAATTGTTGCCAACTTATTTTGTTGTAATGCCTGTGATGAATTGTAGACACAAAAAGGAGGTGCAACAAGTGATGTAAGTGTATTGTTACCTACAACGCCAGTTGCGCGACTTCCACGCCTTGATTGTTCTTCTGTTTTATAATAAATTCGATTTTGTGATAAAAAAGGAAATATGGATCGAGAATTATCATCATGGAACCAATTTCGAAATATGGTAAGAATGTGTTGTCCAACGCATGCAATATTTTCGCGCGTCACAAATTCATTTGCATCAATACAAGCATAAATCAGAATCACACCCTTTGTTGGATCCATCGCATGTGGGTTCGGACGCGCGGTGCTCGCTTTCATTCCAACACTTAATTTACTCGCTACCAAGGTACTGATTGGTGGCATCAACCATTCCCAAATACGATCCATTTTGGATTTTTCACAACAAATAATCCATTTACCATGTGCATGTCGAACGTCGTTTTTTGCATGCCCAGGATAAAAAATATACGCATCAACCGTATTTGTACTACACGCCATTTTTTACCTTTTTTTTTCAAAAAAAAATCCCCTTTGATTTTTTTTTTGAAAAAAAAATCATTTTTTTTGGTTTCTACAAAGGAAAAATGTTGCCTTTTTTGTTCCGCGTACATGACATTGGCAAACTGATTTGCGACTATTTTTATTTATTCCAATGGAGTCATTGGATTGAATGCGGAGCACAAAGTGGTGCATCACTTGAGTTGATTGTGTTTCGAAATAAAGTGGATAAATGTGCAGTACGTTATTTGTTCAAAAACAATCATTTCGAGATACTTTCTTTGTTGCACAAAGAATGTTTGGTTAATTTTGCATTGCGAACGGAATATATCATCAACTATTGTCCCAAAAGTCTTTATTATAAATTTGAACCTTTGTTACTGGAACACGTCACTAAAGATTTGATACTTTCTGCCATGTTAGTATGCAAGCATTATGAAAAATGGAGATTGTTAGTCTTGAAAACGAAGCTAGTGTTGTCAGATATGCAACTTATTTTGCAAGAAGCGTTTGAAAGCGATCGATATGCGCTCGTAGTGAATTTGATTTCGATATGGCCCAATTTGAATATCGCAGCTTTGCTGCGATTTATCACTTTATCGACATCACCACAACTGTTGCATTTCTTGAACAAAAAATTGGATTTTGATTCAAGACATATTCAAAAAATGCGAGCCACACTACTATCTTCCACGTGTGCGTATCCTAAATTAGCAACGATTCAAACATTGAAAGCATTTGGGGTGATTCGAAAACAAGATTACGAGCATTTTTTTTACCAATTGTTGCAATCCAATGACGTTTCCGACAATGTTTTACGTTTTTTGAGTCGCGAAATAAATTCCATCGATGTACGAAAAATACAAACAAGAGGTTTTTCAAACATGATTTTTTTACTCAAACATTACTCCTTTTCTGCATCCGAATTTTTTATTCTTGCCTCTAAAAATTATACTGCAAGATTTGAAATTTTTGAAGCATTTTTACACGCGCCGGATTTTACCGTCAAAAAATTGTTTGCCATGATTGGTATATATTCGCAATATGTTTGGAAGGAAATATTATTTCCGCGATGTTATTCTAAATTTCCAGAATACACAGCAAATTTTAACCAATTGTTGTTGACGGAATATTTACAACACCCCGACGAATTTATCAACACCACCAATGTTAAAATGATTCAACAATGGTGTCCGGAAATTATTGCATCGGCTTTAGCAAATCCAAATTTGAATATCCATAGCCTTCGGGCGCTTATTTTTTCAAATGTGTTGCATCGTGAAGGTTTTCAAACATTTTTGCAAACACACAAAAAACCGTTGGAATATGTCCAAAATATGTTGTTTAATACCGATCGTAAATTATATGATGTTTGTGTGCCTGATATCCACTCGTTTGCACAATTCTTACATCAATCCGGACATTTTTCGACATTGATACGGATTTACGAGTTGCTTCCAGAGATCTCCTTACCAATCTCTTATTTCCAAAGTGTGAATGCAATCGAAGTTGTGTTTGGTGTAAATCATCGCAAGCTCTTGTTCTTATTGCAAGATTACATTCAAGAAAACAAATTGTATCAGCTTTACAATTCACATGTTGTGAAAAATAATTTGCAACATCTCCAATGGCTTTCCACGATTCTCCCTTTTGAAAGCTTACCTCCTGCTTTTAAAAAAGAACTTTGGACATCTTGTGCATTTTTACCAACCGACACTGCAGTGTGGTTGTGGTCCAAATTGAATTTGGAAAACAGCATGCTGTTTCGTCCTTTTAGCCATTACTATTTTGTTCAACGATTCCCATATTACGTTTTTGAAAAGTTGCATTTTGATATGGATTTGTTACAAGACGAGGAAATTTTGAGCATTGAACAACATCGATCACAATCATAAAATTGTTTTTTTTTAAAAAAATAACTTACACTCCAACAAACCCCCAACACACACCGAACACACACACCAAACACACACACACCAAACACACACCAACACCAAACACACACCAACACCAACACACACACCAACACACACCAAACACACCAAACACACCAAACAACACATACCAACACACACTAACACACACCAAACACCAACAAACATCAACACACAAAAAAAACCTCCCTAGTATTAACCAAAAATAATTTAATCTGTAAAAATTGTTTTTTTTTCGATGAAACAACACAAGTGTCTTTTTTTTTGTAAATTACGATGGTTTACAAAGACAATCAATAACGGTACAACTAGGATGTTGCATTGCATCAAATATCAAGTGAAAAAGAGGAATCGAAACTTCAAGATGTTCCAACGACATCAATGAATATTCCTCCATTCTGGAGCCCAAATACCATGGCAAAAAGTTGATTGTAAAATCTTTTACAGTCAACCCACCCGGATTCAATACTTCGAGATATCCCGAAACCATTGGATTCATTGGATAAGTAGCTGTTTTCAAATGTTCCAACATAAAAATGTGCGGTTTCAATGCATTTGCAATTTCGATTGCATACTCTTTTTTTTCGTTGCATTCCATATTGTGTAAAAACTGCTCAACGACCGATATTTCTGGATGATACGTGAATTTTTTAACCTTGGATGGTTTGGCTTTGCATTCGAGTTCTGGCATGCATTTGTGAACGTGGTCGATAAAATTTTCTCGTGCAAAACAGCCCTCTTTATGTAAAGAGCACGTTAAAAAAAACATTTGGTCGCTGCAATAATTCAAAATTGGATATGTCGGGAATGCAGTGGCAGGTAAAAAAGTGGAAACATCCAATTTGCAGTCCACGGAAAATGGTCTTGATACATTAAATGTGGCACACGATACACAATCCCCTTTGGGATGCTTCTTGCAAATGCGTTCATAGACTTGATTTTGAAAAGTCACGTTGTAAAAACGTTCGTTTGGACGGACGGATGCAAAATTGGTTTTTAAGACATATTCGATTTTGCACTCCGCATCCGAATTTTCGAGTTCGCTAGTCATTGGAATGGTCTTGTACCATGGATCATTTTTGCCGAAATTTTTGGGAGATTTCTTGATTCGGAAAATCAGATTTGGAAAATCCATCTCTTCTTTCTTTTTGAAAAATGACCTACCTTAAAAAATTTTTTTTTTTAAAAAAAAAATTGAAATTTTTTTTTAAAAAAAACTTTTTAAAATTTTTTTTTAACGTCTGCCGAAAGCCCCCTGTAAGGGGGCTTCGGCCAAAAAAGTGGAGTAACACGTTAGTTTATTAAAAATCTCCGCTGAAAGCCCCCTGTAAGGGGGACTTCGGCGAAAAAAAAACAGAGCAATTTTTTGTTGCAATAAACATGTTTTTGATGTATGCAATTTTTCACACAAAAAAAATGGGAATTTCTTTTTTAAAAACAAGATGTTCGTTTTTATAACAACTTTCTACGATATAAAAAAAACAATATTTTTTTTTTAAAAAAGGGTGTTCAAACAGAAAAAAAAAATTTGTTTTTATTTCTGAAAAAAGAGAATTCAAACATGGCACTGTTGGAAACAAAGGATGTATTTAAAATTGTCGTCAATTATTTGGAACCATTTGACTTTTTTATTTGGTTAAGCACAATTGGTTTGGACAGTGATAAATTGTTTATCATACAAATAATGAGTTTGCACGCAAATCAATTTAATACCGACGAAGCACTATTTCTAGGAAAATCATATGAATTATTAAACCACAATAATTTACAACTTGGCAATATTTATGATATAAAATGGACTTTTGATCGATCGATTTTGCGCTATCCTTGTATTTTAAAGCAGCTTAAAACAGAAAACTGTTTTGATGCATTAAAAAGGGCAAGACAAAGTTGGTCCAAAGACGAATATTTGCAATTGGCTTCTCAGATGATATGGTCCAAAAGCGATATTGACAATGAAATTATTGAGTGTCGAAATATTGATTATTTAAAACCATTATTAAACATTTTTCAACACATCGATGTGTTTGAGTTTTCATCCGATTCACGAATTCAATTCATTCGAGATGATGTCGCTCGTTATCTTTTGGAACAAGACAAAATTCGAATTCATATCTCACGTAGTCATATGCAAAAATTTCCGACTCGTCTTTCGGTGCCAATTTTTTCAAATGTATCAATTTATCAATTCTTGATTGCAAAATATGTCGATACGACACCGTTACGGCGACATTTTTTCAATAATGTTTCATTATGTTATTGTCCCGATTATGAAAAAACGGCAAGATGCGCTTTTTTTCTCATGCAACAATTTTCTCTGGAAATTAAAAATGTGGAATTGGCATGTTGTATCATGGAAGGAATGGATTATTCTCCCGAGTGTGATTGGCTCAACAAAAAATTGCAATTGTATTTCATGAAGGAAAAATTGGGTTGGTTTTTAAATCGATCTTCGCACTTGGTTTTTACGCGATTTTATTTATGGAAAAATTTACCCAAACGAAAACAAAGAAACCATATCATTTTAAAAACAATGCCAGCGCCAGTTCATTTATATGTTTATGCAAAATTACTGTATAAATATGCAAGAAAACATTTTAAAAGGACTCGATTTATCAATCTTGCGATTGAAAATCAAGATATCCCACTTTTTACATGATGCGAAGCGTTATCGTCATCCTTTCCAAAACGCAACCAAATAGTGTTTCATGCTTTGAGGGTTGATTTTGTGCGCAAATTATATCCAATTTCACCTTGGTGCCAAAAAAAACTTTCCAAAGATTTTTTTAAAAAATCGTTTATGGAAATATCGACCCGATATCAACGAAAACTGGATCATGTTTTTGTTTGAAATTGCTCCTGAAGAAAAAACAATGCATCAAATATGGAAATTGTATGCTCCAATATGTCATTATCCAATACCGTATCAATTTTTGGATTTCAACAAAATTTCTTTTTTACTCCAACGTGTTTCTATCCCAAAAGACAACAGCATCTATTACTTCTCAAAAAAATTAATCCAAATATTTCAACTACGTACTGCGTGAATCTTCTTTGCGCAAAAAAAAAGTGGAGATTTTTTTTCAAAAAAGAAAAATCGCTGCTTAAAGAAAAACACTTTTATGTGTGAAAAAAAAATCTTGTTTTTTTTGCTGTTAAAGCCCCTCCTTTTAAGGGGGGCTTTCGGACGTTTCAATGATTTCTTTTTTGCCACAAGCCCCCTTCCAGGGGGCTTTTGGCGAGTCATTTTTTTGTGGAAAAAAAATTGACAATTTTTTTTTTAAAAAAAAAGAATTGAAGAGTTCTTATCACCAGATTTGAAGCAAATCTTTTTTTTGGGGGGCAGAGCTCGGTCGGTTTTTTTTCGGCAGATACATTTTTTTTATGCAAAATCCTGAATTTGGATATTATGTGTGATGCTTTCAAAACAAGAAAGTGTTGAAAAAAGTTGATTTGGTTCGTGTTTGTCTGGACGCATGCGCACCAAATTCCATACACCATCTTCTGCATCCCATGCAAACTCTCCAATTTTGTCATCAAAATGACAAAGGCCAAATTTTGAATTTTCGGATACAGGCAAAAAGCAAAAAGAAACACACAATTTCGTCGAAGCGTGATCGACAAACAGCACGTGGTTTGCTTCTCGTTGGTTGCTCGGATGTAAAAAACTATCAATGTTTAAACTTGGGAATTTGGAAGAAGCTTCCTCTTGAATGGCATCCACGTCAATATCATCATGTGATTTGCGGTAATAAATTTTAAAATCGATGGTGTGTTCCGGTTTCCATTTAAAAATGGAGTCGATATCTTCGCTAAAAGGGCGATAGCCGCACATCAATCGTGTGAAAATAAGACCGTCGTTTTCATATGGCAATTCACGAATGTGTTTCCACAACGCAACTGTAAATTTAAAATGATAGATTGGTTTTGCTTGAATCGCAAGATTTTCTTGCGTCCAAGTTAAACCCCATTGGTACGATGTAGGAATCGGCGTAACATCTGGTTTGGAACAAATAAAATGTGACATCGAATGTTCTTCTTTTGGTGTTCGTTTGAGTAAAAAAAAATTAATCAATTCAACGCGTTGTTCAATGCTCATGTAAATCGTCGCTCGATTTGCAAACACAAGAGTGTCAAAAAGCAACAATTGATTGCATTTTGGAACATATTCAGCATCAAACAGATAGTTGTGCTCAAACGTACAACTCAATGATATTTTGCGTACGAAGCCGTCTCGTCGATGCAACATCATAACATTCCGACTAATCACAACAAACACACGATCGCCATCCGCTTTTGTCGCGACGACATATCCATATCGCAACAAAGGTAATTTGTCACGACACAAAGTTACTGGCAATGCACCTGGAAATTTACGTATTTTGCGATCAAACAATTTTGAATATGGATCAAACAATTGCAAATGCGACAGTGTAGGCGTTTCGTCGGACATGTTTGAAAAACGCCACTTGATTTTTTAAAAGAAAAAATTTTTGTTTTTTAAAAAAAAAATTATTGTTTAAAAAAAAATTTATTTCAAGTATTGTTTTCATTGTAAAAAAAAAATTACATACGACATTCGCATCCAATGACAAGACATTTTTTTTGTTTGTATGCTGCTTCTAAAAAATGCATGACTTGCATAGCAATTCGCATTTCTTTCAAAGAATTCATATTTTTTTCACGCAATGTTTTTGCCAAAAAAGTTGCCATTTCTTTGATATGAAGCAACGGCAGTAAGGCTTGACGAACTTCTTCTGGTTTGAAACTCAACCTTAAATTGTATCCACTCATTTCATTTTTGAGATGATCTTCGATCGAGCTACAATAGGCAGCAATCATGGTATTTTCGATTTCTTTACCATGGTGTTCCAATATAAAAATTTCGTGCTCGCAAAAATCAATAAATTCATCAATATCGCCTTGTGTGATATCTTTGAAAATACATGATCGCAATTGCGAAATTACTGAGAATTGCGGATCATACGACACAAATTTTGAATTTGAAATCACTTTTTCATAATTCAAAGCATACATATTGGTTTTTGCAGCACACGCATCGCTTGCATGCTTGGAGCAAGTCAACATACACTGTTGTTTCGAATCATTGGAACTGATTACATAAGTTGCATTCGGATTCTCTGTCGACTCAATGCAAATCTTGCATTCGGGATCGGATTTGAGGCCTAGTTTCAAATCACAATTGCTTGGAAAATTTGGATGATTCTTGCATTTCAAAACGTATTTGTATCCTTCAAAGAAAATAACATCCAATTCAGGATCGCCCTCTTTTGCAATTCCATAATATTCAAGACACGTATCTTGCAATAAACTATTCTTTGTTTCCATTCCTACAAAAAAAAATTATTTCACCGCATGCTTTTTGATCAAAAAAACATGTTTTTTTTAAAAAAAAAAAAATTTTTTTTAAAAAAAAATTTTTTAAAAAAAAAAACGAGAAAAAAAAAATTCATTTTTCAAAAAAAAAAATTGAATTGAAAGGCTCCATGGAATCGGGCTGTCCTTGCGATTGTTCTCAACTGGGGCATGAATCTGGTGCTGCGTATTGTTACGCATGTGGTTCACAATTATCACGCAAATGTCATGTTTGTGGATCATCCACTTCAAAAATGGAAGCGCGATTTTGTTTTTGTTGCGGCACAAAATATGGCACAACAAGATCGGTTCCAGAGACTTTGGTGGATCAAGTTACAATCAATTTTTCTAAGACAAATCTTGCAACATTCGCCGAAGATTTTAAAAAAGTCGAAACCTCACACGAGTATATATGTGAGCGTGTGGAGGATTTGCTTGAAAAAGCAAAATTACGCGTTCAATATTTGAAAGAAGTTAGAGCACCACAGGTTTATATGCAATTAGTTTTTTTAACATTATTTTTTAGGACGAAGTTCGAGAAGCTTGTGAACATATCACGAAACTGAAAAAAATGAAAGAGCAGCCTTTTTTATTGCTCAAAAAATAAAAAGAACAAACGCCCCGTTTTCTCTTTGCACACCAACACACACCAACA
>Ga0255166_1000687_pt1 | contig 11189 bp, 9 predicted proteins | sample Atl_Cont_RepC_8d_FD_186013 | JGI IMG/M metagenome (GOLD analysis project Ga0255166, IMG submission 186013) | Freshwater microbial communities from Altamaha River, Georgia, United States - Atl_Cont_RepC_8d | ecosystem: Environmental > Aquatic > Freshwater > River | place: USA: Georgia | collected...
AAGCACGGGTACGCGAGCTATTGCAGGGTACAGCTAACCTTGAATTTTGGGAAACTTTTGAAAACGGTGAAGTGGCGCAATACATGGATAAAGCTAATGCCGTAATTAGCAAAATATTAAATGCTAAAGATACTGTTGTTACCAAAGATAGCACCGCAGTGGCTTCCAAGTCAAAATCAGATTCTTTAGCTGCCGTAAATACAAAAGATACTATCAAAACAGCTAAAACACCCAGTGTTAATCCACAAGATACTGCAATTGCCTACTACAAAAAGCAATTTCCATTGTACACCTATATTCAGAACTTATTTCCGATTGTGCCTTTAAAAGGACGTGTGGTATTAGATGACAAAGGCAACCCCAAACAATATGCCGAAGGTCCAATTATTGGTATTGCTACATCTAAGGCCGATACGGCAAAAATTAACGGATTGCTTGCTATGGCCCGCAGTAAAGGGGCTTTTCCATCTAAACTTAAGTTTATGTGGAGTGCCAAGGAAATTGAAAACAAAGACGATAATGGCCGTGTAGTGGGTTCGTATTTTGAACTCTATGCTATTAAACAATCTAACGCCAAAGGACAAGCAGCCCTTAGCGGTGATATTATAACCGATGCCCGCAAGGACTACGATCAGCGCCAAGGCGGTACCCCATTAATTAGTATGAGTATGAATTCAGAGGCCTCCCAAAAATGGGCCACCATTACAAAAGCCAACAAGGGAAAATGTGTTGCCGTAGTAATGGACAATATGGTATATTCCGCACCGCGCGTTAACTCTGAAATTACCGGCGGACAATCTCAAATTACAGGAAACTTTACCGATGCCGAAGCCGATGCACTTGCTGCTATTTTAAGTGCCGGTAAACTACCTGCTCCAGCACACATTGTTGAAGAGAGTATTGTAGGTCCCTCACTGGGTCAAGAAGCCATAGACTCTGGCCTGATGAGCTTTGTAATTGCCTTATTGGTGATTTTATTGTTTATGTACATGTATTACAACAATTCAGGTATTGTAGCCAACATTGCTTTAATTGCCAACATGTTTTTTATAATGGGTATTTTAACCTCACTGGGCGCTGTTTTAACCCTACCCGGAATTGCTGGTATCGTTTTAACTATTGGTTTAGCAGTTGATGCCAATATATTAATTTTTGAGCGCGTACGTGAAGAGCTTGCCAGTGGAAAAGCCACTGCAATGGCTATTAAAGAAGGATTTAAACATGCCATGTCATCCATTATTGACTCAAATGTTACGCTGGCTATTTTGGCAATTATTTTATATGCCTTTGGTTCAGGTCCGGTACAAGGTTTTGCAACCACACTCTTTATTGGTATTTGTACTTCGCTGTTTTCAGCCATATTAATAACCCGGGTTGTATTTGAATTGATGCTTGAACGTAAAATGTCCATTCCGTTTGATAATGCATTTACACGTAATGCATTTAAAAATATTCAAATAGACTTTGTAGGTAAACGTAAACTATATTATTTTATTTCAAGTTTAATTATTGCCTTGGGCATAGTATTTTATTTTAAAAATGGAGGTTTAAATTTAGGTGTAGATTTTAAAGGCGGACGTACCTACCAGGTGCGTTTTGAAAATGCTATTACGACCGATCAGGTTAAAAAAACTTTAGGCCCTGTTTTTACGGGTGCTGCTTTGGATGTTAAAACCATTGGAGGAGAAAAACAAGTTAAAATTACAACCACCTATCGTGTAAGTGATAATAATCCAAATGCGGATCGTGAAGTTGAAGAGAAATTACAAGGAGGTTTAAAAACGCTGGCTAATCCATTTGAAATTGTGCAACAACAAAAGGTTGGCCCCACTATAGCAACCGATATTGTTTATGGTGCTTATGGTGCAGTTTTGTTTTCTTGCCTAATGATGTTTGCTTACATTGTAATTCGCTTTCGTAAATGGCAGTATGGCTTGGGTTCGGTTGTAGCTCTTTTTCATGACGTGTTAATTGTATTGTCATGCTATACTATTTTTGACGGATTATTACCTCTTGAAATTGGTCAGGATTTTATTGCTGCCATTTTAACGGTAATGGGTTATACCATGACCGAGACCGTAGTTGTATTTGACCGAATTCGGGAGCGCTTACGCGACAGCGGAAAAGCGGATGCATATGGCGAAGAACGTAACACTCTTATTAATTATGCATTAAACAGCACTTTAAGCCGTACCATTTTAACCTCATTAACAGTGTTTTTTGTGTTATTGGTTATTTTCATTTTTGGCGGTGAAAGTATACGTGGTTTCATATTTGCATTATTAATTGGACGAATTATCGGAACATACTCTTCACTTTGTATTTCAACACCTATAGTTGTTGATTTTGATCGCAAATCAAAATAACCATATAATTAACTTATATGTGGATGCTTTTGTCATCAGCTTTGCTTATACTGGCAAGTATGATGATGTTTATAGCAGACTCGTACCTGCTTTTTGCAGTTTTTTTAATTTGTGCTTTAATAAATTTGGGGTTTTATTTTTTTAAACCTAAGATTTAACGGTTGGCAACTAATTTTAGTTTTTTTGCTATTCTGCACCCCCGCTTTTCAACTCACGATTTAAAAAGTCTGAAATTAATTTGGTATCTATAAAATTCAATGTTATTTGTCACAGATAACGCTCGTTTAATTCTTAAATCGTCTTCGAGTGCAATAATAATTCCTTTTACTTTTTGGTTGTCCTCAGCGAGTTCTTCTAATACATATCCCATGTAGCGTTGAATTTGCCCGACAACATTGTCGCTTACACGACCTTTCTTTAATTCTACAACGAGAATAGTTTTTTTGTCTTTGCTTATGGCGAGAATGTCAATTGGACCTGTGTCGCTTGGATATTGTTGACCTACTAATTCACCGTCTTCTTCGTAAATGTCGTAGTCCTTGCCAAGCTCTGTTTGTTTCCAGTTTTTAACCAAGAAATCTTCTAAATGTTTTTCGAGAGCAAATTCACTTGCGTTTTCAACCGAAGTGTCGGTGCTTATAATTGTCGCAGGTCTTGTGCCACCGATTAATATTTCAATCTCGTCAGCATATTTTGTTATGTCACTAACTGTCCCGATTGAGCCGCTTGAATTTCTTAGTGCCTCACTCATTGCTGTCCTTTCGATTGTATTGGGATACCATTTCACTTGTCTACGATGAGGCAATATGTTATTTGGTTTATATGAATAATTGTCAATAACCTCGCCAATGTAATAATTACCTTGTCCGCTTGGGCAAAGAACAATTTCACCTTTTTGTATGCCTTTTGCTATTGTCCACAAAGCACCGCACGAAAGTCCGGCAGCAACTTTACTTTTACCGGGATGTGTCGCGAGCCACTCGGGAATATATTTTTGATTAAAGTCGCGCCAGTTGTCTGGAAGATTATTTGTCAGGTCGAAATTGATGCTGAAGTCAGCACCGATGAAGTTGCCTTTAAAACATTCGTCAGCGTGAATACTTTTTGCGCCTAACATTATTCTATAATATCTTTTCATTGTCGTGATGTATTTTATCTGCCGAGGTCTGTCCTAATTGCTTACCCACAACTAGCTTATAGGTGCTAATTGTTTTGTTTTATTTATAAATCTATCCATCTTTTTTAATTTTTACAAATCAATAAACGGTTCATGGCTGTTCTATTTAAGTAAAACCCAATTAAAAAATTAAGTGTGCCTTTATCTATATTAGTATATTTTTGTTAGGGTAAGTTTATTCGAGAGGGCTTTTAGCCTGTATAATTCGATAGAAATACGTTAGTATTTATTGCAAAAAATTATCGCAATTAAAACACCTTACGCCTTGGCTCTGCTTAACCACTTTACTATAATAGGTAATACGGATAGGGCAATTATCCCTAGGCATACCAAATCAATATGATTACGAATCCAGCTTACTTCGCCTAATACATAACCTGCACAGGTTAAACCGCCAACCCATAAAATGCCGCCCAAAACATCAAAACTAACGTAACGTGAATAGGTCATTTTACCTAAACCTGCGGCAAAAGGGGCAAATGTGCGCACAAAGGGCACAAACCGAGCCATAATTATAGCCTTGGGACCATAGGATTTAAAAAACGCTTCTGTTTTTTGTAAGTATGCGCGTTTTACCACATAATGTCCTTTTATTTTAATGTCAAATACTCTTAAACCCAGGGTTCTTCCGATCCAGTAATTTATATTATCGCCTAATACAGCTGCAATAAATAATAACAACAGCAAAACATACAAATTTAAAAATCCGCTACGGGCAAATAGCCCGGCTGTAAATAATAACGAATCTCCGGGTAAAAACGGCATAGCAACCAATCCGGTTTCAATAAAAATGATTAAAAACAAAATAAAATAAATGGAGGTATTATAATGTTGAAAAATCCATTCTAAATCCAGATGTAAAATATGTTTAAACAGTTCCGTCATGTAATTCTAAATATGCTAAAATGCCACCTTCCAAATTTATTAAGTTTGTATATCCCATCGCCTCAAGCGCTTTTATTGCCGTTGCACTGCGCTTACCGCTTCTGCAATGAATAACCACAGGTATATTATCTGGAATTTCAGATTTACGGTCCATAACTTCAGCTAAAGGAATTAACTGCCCCTTAATATTTACCTCATCATATTCATAGGGCTCGCGAACGTCAATAAGTACATGCGGCTTTTGTGTGTTTCGCCAGTTTTGAAGTGTTTTGGCATCTATAACATTCATAAAAAAATTATGTTTTTGGTAAAAAATGATGAAAGGTGTCACCGCGTAAACCTATACGAAGTGCTTCAAGCGCAATAACTTCATCGGTAGCAATATTTCCCAAATTAACATTGGCTCCCATTAATTTAATAAAATAAACTTGCTGGGCTTTTTGGGGTGTTTCCCAGATGATGTCATTTTCTTGTATTTTTTGGGTGATACGCTGAATTAGCAGTTTATGTGCATTTCCATTTTTATGAAAAATACCCACCGTACCACTTTCACGAGCCTCTGCAATTACTTTAAAAGCGCCGGCTTGTAATTCTGCTGACATCATTTTAATCCAACGGCTGGGATGTATGATAACGCCCACCTCTTTACTGCCAACCTCACTTAAAACTTTAAATTGGCTTGAGAACTGTTTAATAATATTACATTTTTCGTCGTGATTCATCTGTATGCTGCCATCACTAATTTCAACTACTTGTAAACCTAAAGATTTACAATAGTCTGCATAGTCTTGCACTTGATTACGAACAAGGGCAGCTTCAAACAAGGTGCCACCTAAATAGGCTTGCACGCCATGTGCGGCATAAAGTTTAAGTTTTTCTTCAAGTTGTTGAGTAACAAGAGCCGTACCAAATCCTATTTTAATATAATCTATTACCGAACCGGATGCGCTTATAAGGTCTTCGGCCTGCCGAAGGCTTAAACCCTTGTCCATAACCATGGTAATTCCGGCATTTCGTGGTTTTACGGTACGTTCTGGTATGTGCGATAATTTTAAACCCATGAGTCTTTTGATTTATAACTGTTTATCAAATCTAAAATTTCTAAATCCAAGCTGAGGGCTGGAATGGTTTCAAATAAAAGTTCACACTTTGTAATATCCATTTGCAGGGCCTGTTCAAGTAGTTCTAAAGCACTTTGGCGTTGATGTAATTTTAGTAATGCGGCGGCAGCTAAATAATATAATTCGATAAATTTTGGAAATTGCTTAATGCCTTGTAAAAAAATATCCAGTGCTTTATCATATAAATCCATTTGAATTAACAGGCAGCCATAGTCCATCCAAACATCTGATTCGGCATAATCACATTCTATAACCCGTTGAAAAGCCTGTTCGGATTCTTCGTAGAAACCCATTTTTTGTTGAAATTCTGCTAGCACATACCAGTATTCAGATTCCTGTGGATTAATTTCAACGGCTTTACGGATATAATGCAATGCTTCTGTTATACGATTTAAATGATCTAATACCATCGCAATTCCCATCCAGGCATCGGCCCAGGCAGGGTCACACTTTATACACTTATTGTAAAATACCAAAGCCTGATTATAATCTTCAATAGCCTGGTAGGCTTCTGCTAAACTAAAGTAAACCTGTGCGTCTTGATCATCAATTACAAGCGCTTCATTAAGCACTTCAATAGCAAGTAAATACTGCTCAAGCTGATAATGGGCCTGTGCTTTATTGATACGCGCAACAACCGACTGATCTTGAATAGCCAGGGCATATTCAAATGCTTTAATAGCCTGTGGTGGATCAGGTAATTTCAAATATGAAATTCCCAAATAAAACCAGGCCTGAAAATTAAAGGGCGAATGGTCTGTAGCGGCATGAAAAAAATTAACGGCCTCTTTTAACTGCGCGGTGTATTCAAAACATAAGAATACATCCGGATAGAGGGCATCAAGTGCTGGGTTTTCTTTTAAAGCTTTTTTTAAATAATACAATGCATCGGATGGCTTATGTGCATTAAGAAATTCAATTCCGAGAGCGGTATATACATCTTCTGGCTCATCGGCATGTGGAATGGCAAGTTTAAATTGCTCAATGGCCTGTTCTGAACAAGCTATTTGGCTGTAGATGTGTCCGCGAATCATATACACATCGTACTTAAATTCAATCAAATCTTCTAATTGATTTAATATAACAAGTGCTTCTTGTGTATTTTGTAAAGCAGCTAAATATTGTGCTTTTTTAATACGTAATTCTGGGGCATCCGGAAAACAGTGTAAAGCTAATTTTAAAACCTGATGAACCATGTCCAATTGGGCATGTTGTAAGTAGTATGCAGCCAAATCTTCATATTCATCAATATCGTAAAAACCTTCAGACCCCGATTCAAAACGGGATAATAAATCCCGAAATTCAGAACCGGATGATGAAAAATCTTCAAAAGCACTCATCGTAATGGCAATATACTATTAATTTGCTACGTGTAAAAACCTAAATTTTGAGTCTTATTAAGACAATACCGCACGTGAAATCACAATGCGCTGCACCTCACTGGTACCCTCATAAATCTGAGTTATTTTAGCATCGCGCATTAAGCGTTCAACGTGATACTCTTTAACATACCCGTAACCGCCATGTACCTGAACAGCCTCTGTGGTAACCCACATTGCCGTTTCACTAGCATAAACTTTAGCCATCGCACTTTCCTTGTCCATGGGCAAGTGCTGGTCTTTTAACCATGCTGCCTGGTAAATAAGTAATCGAGAGGCTTCTATTCGGGTTGCCATATCTGCTAACTTAAATTGTATAGCTTGATGTTTTGAAATTTCTTTTCCAAAGGCTTTACGTTCTTTAGAGTAAGCCAAAGCCAACTCGTATGCACCACTGGCTATACCCAAAGCCTGTGAGGCAATACCAATTCTACCTCCGCTAAGTGTTTTCATGGCAAATTTAAATCCAAAACCCTCTTCTCCTATTCGATTTTCTTTGGGTACTTTAACATTGTCAAACATTAACGAATGTGTGTCGCTGGCACGAATGCCCATTTTATTTTCTTTTGGTCCTACAGTAAAACCTGGCATATCGCGTTCAACGATTAGGCAATTGATACCCCGGTGACCGGCATCTAACTGCGTTTGTGCCATAACTAAGTACACAGAGGCAGAACCACCGTTGGTTATCCAATTTTTAGTGCCGTTTAACAGGTAATGATCTCCCATATCAAGGGCTGTAGTTTTTTGGGATGTAGCATCACTGCCTGCCTCGGGTTCGCTGAGACAAAAGGCGCCAATTTTTTCACCTTTGGCTAAGGGTACTAAGTACTTTAATTTTTGAGCTTCGGTACCAAACTGTTCAATGCCCCAGCATACCAAAGAATTATTTACACTCATTATCACGCTGCAAGACGCATCTACTTTTGAAATTTCTTCCATTGCTAAAACATAAGAAATGGTATCCATGCCCCCACCGCCGTATTTAGGATCAACCATCATTCCCATAAAACCGAGTTCTGCCATTTTTTTAATCTGTTCTGCAGGAAATTTTTGAAGTTCATCGCGCTCGATAACACCGGGTTTTAATTCGTTTTGAGCAAATTCACGGGCCGCTTTTTGGATCATGAGATGTTCTTCTGATAATTCGAATTGCATAGTTTTGGTTTTTTATGTTATTTAATGTGCCGCAAAGATAAGGTTATATGACCAAAAAACATGTTCAATTAAAAAAAATAGAAGGTTTATCCGTAGCGCTTGGAATTATGAGTGGCACCTCCATGGATGGACTTGATATAGCATTGTGTAGTTTTGAAAACACTTGTTTTAAAGTACTTAAAGCCAAAACAATACCTTATAATAAATTTTGGCGAAACCAGCTTTCAGCCAGCTCTGCATTAAGCGGTGCAGCACTTTTAAAATTAGATGCCGCTTATGCCGCTTGGATTGCGCAACATGTAAACCGTTTTTTAAAGCCCATAAGCTCCCTTAATCAACCCGAATTAATAGCTTTTCATGGACATACGGTATTTCATCAGCCAGAGGCTAATGTGAGTTATCAATTGGGCTCAGGTGCTGTTTTGGCCGCACTTACAAACCATCCGGTAGTATGTAATTTTAGGTCAACAGATATTGCACTTGGAGGACAGGGTGCGCCACTGGTTCCTTTAGGCGATAAAGAACTTTTTTCAAGCTATCCAGCCTGTTTAAATATTGGAGGGTTTGCAAACATTTCGCTGGATTTTAAAAACCAACGAATAGCTTTTGATATTGTGCCGGTAAACTATGCCCTCAATCGCCTGTGTGAATTTTTAAATGTGCGTTACGATCATAACGGAACTATTGCAAAATCTGGAACCCTGCAACCCGATTTATTTAAAGCTTTAAATGCACAGGCCTATTTTAAATTACGCGGGCCAAAATCTTTAGGACGTGAATGGTTTGATACTGCGCAATGGCCCCTTTTATATAATTCACGTTATACACTTCAAGATCGGATAAGAACCTATACAGAACACAGTGCCTTTCAAATAGCACAAATTCTTAAATACTATAAAATTAAAAAAGTATTTGTTAGTGGTGGCGGAACACTTAACAGCAGCCTGCTTAACTACATAAAAAAATACTGTGCTTGTAGTATACATGTGCCTGATTCTACACTAATTCATTTTAAAGAAGCACTTATATTTGCCTGGCTGGGCTTACAACGCATAAAACTAAAAACCAATACGCTACGAACCGTTACAGGTGCTAAAAAAAACAGTTGTGGTGGCGCCCTGTATTTGCCTTAAATATGCATTATCATATTTAAACCTGCTATGTATTTTTTGATTTAGAATTAAAATAAACGGTAAGTCTTAAAATGCCATTAAACCCCTTATAGTTAAAACTGCCCATCGTGCTGGTTCTTATTTTAAAAAAACCTTCATCGTCAATAACCGTAGTACCTGTTTTTAGTTCCGAACTTCCTTGCGTATTGGATTGGCCCATAGATTGCCAGGTGCTGTATCCGCGTGCCTGCCAAACAAATAAGGTGCCCCAGCCCAACTCGGCGCCTAAACTAAATTGTGGACGTATAAAATAATCCACTCCGGCAAATATGCGTCCGCCAAGAGTAAACTGACTTCCTGAACTTCGGTTTAAAATTCTTGAGTACCCGGCCACCCCTTGAATAGGCATTAAAGCCACATTACCGGCTTCTCCCCATTCGGTATTTCGCATGGCATCACCAGTAGTATCAACATAAACAGGTGCTGTTGGACTTACATCTAATAAATTTCCATACGAAAACTGTTCTGTCGTTTTAGACCACTGCACCGTGGTTTCCCAGCCCCAAATACCCTGAATACGAGCAGGTGCAGAACGTGATTCACGCCCGTAAGTAAGTCCCAAAACAAGAGATTGTTTTGCCCAATTGTTTTCGGTTGTGGCAATGGGTGATGGAAAACTTATTATTGTTGAACTGGATGCCGCCCGGTTAACAGTTGTAAATGTATATTGATCACGATCAAAGCCTAAACTTAAACCCAATCGAATGGCCTGACGCGGGGAATTAAAATAGCGGGCAGTTAATTGCTGACTAATATCACTGAGTTGAAATTGATTTTTAGTAAACAATACAAGCGGATTTATACTGAGTGCCCATTGTTTTGACAATGGGCCGACAGAATCGCCGGTTGGTAGTATTGATTGGGATTTAACCTGTAGTGTGATTACACACAGTAAGATAATGGTACTGAAATAACCTTTCATAGTATTATAACGCATTAACATATGGTTTAGTCTGTAGCTTTATCCATTAACATGGGCACAAAATTAAATTTTCCTAAGGTTTTACCTTTAACATCAACTTCTGAGGTTCTTATAAAACTGTACATGGTTTGCTCTTGGTCACTGGGGCCAATAGGAATTAGTAATTGCCCTCCAATTTTTAATTGCTTTAACAAAAGTTTTGGCAATTGCGGTGCAGACGCCGTAACAAGTATTTTATCATATGGTGCAAATGCCGGTAAACCCTGGTACCCATCGCCATAAAATAATTTAGCTTTAGAATATCCCAATAAGGGTAATAAGTTTCTTGTGTTTTCAAAAAGTTTTTTTTGACGCTCAATGCTATATACTTTAACTCCAAGCTCTAATAATACAGCAGTTTGATAACCACATCCCGTACCAATTTCTAATACTTGCATGCCCGGTTTTACATTTAAGTGCTGACTTTGAAATGCAACCGTAAAGGGATGTGATATGGTTTGACCTGAACCAATGGGTAATGCCTTATTGGCATAAGCATGTTCTAAAAGCGCAGATACGGCCGTGTGCGGATCAAAAAATAAATGCCTTGGAACACGGTTTATGGCTTGTAAAACCAATTCATCGCTAATACCTAAACGCCGCAGCTCATTTACTAATCGCAAACGTTTTCCTTTAAAAACATAAATATCATCAGGATTAACCTGTACCAAAGATTCCATATTTAAAAATATAGACATTTCATTATAGTCTTTAATAAAAACCTATGAGTTACCAACAGAAGAGTGCTAAAATGTTATGAATTACCCTTTTATTACTTTAATGCTAAATGTTTTAAAAAAGAAGTGTAATCCATCGTAGCCCAGGCCTGAAAAGAATCGCCCTAATTATGTATTAATATTTGGGCTGCGCGTATTTTGGGTTACAAGGTTTGGTTTTTAACCTGCGGTTAAAAGAATGCCCCAAAACAGGCTAAAACTTTTAATGATTTATGAAATTTATTTGTATTTTA
>Ga0255166_1000689_pt1 | contig 11143 bp, 10 predicted proteins | sample Atl_Cont_RepC_8d_FD_186013 | JGI IMG/M metagenome (GOLD analysis project Ga0255166, IMG submission 186013) | Freshwater microbial communities from Altamaha River, Georgia, United States - Atl_Cont_RepC_8d | ecosystem: Environmental > Aquatic > Freshwater > River | place: USA: Georgia | collected...
CGAGTGCTTGGGCGCGGCCATGGCGCGCGCGGGGTCGCCGCCCAGCTCCTGGGCGACGGAGGCGCGGTCGGCCTGCACGACCAGCTCGCCCAGCACCCCGGCGTGCTCGTACTGCCCGGCCAGGACGTAGAGCAGCGGCGCCCACAGGGACGGATAGCCGCTGAGCCAGTCCAGCAGATCGCGGTCGAGCAGTTGCCGGTAGAGCAAGCCTGTCGCGGCGCTATGGAGCCGGTACTCGCGGTCGGGGTTGTAGCGGAAGCGGTACGGCTGACGCAGCGGCCCGTGCCACGGGTGCCAGGTGCTGCCGTCGGCCAGTTCGACGTGCAGATCGACCGCCACCTTGCCGATGTCATGGAGCAGCGCGGCATAGGCGACGGCCGCAGTCCAGGCTTCGGCCTGCGCCGCCTGGTCTTCGGGGCTGGCGCCGATGGGCAGCAGATGGGACTGCCGCAGTTTCAGGCTGTAGGCGACGATTTCGAGGCCATGGTCGAGCATGCCGCCCGGGTAGGCGTGGTGGTGCGCTTCGGAGGCCGGGAAAGCCTGGACCAGCTCGGCGTAGCGCTCCAGCGGGGCGCGGTAGAGGGTGGCGAACTGCCGGCGCGAGAGCGACGTGCGCTGCCAGATGTGTTCCAGCAGCTTCTGCCGGCGCGGGGTGGCCAGCAGCGATGCGGCCGACTCCGGTCGCACCCACCCTTTCGGGAGGTCGGTGTCGGGTACTGGCGACGGCGCGGCAGCGACCGGGGGTCGTTTTCGCTGGAACAGGGAGAGCATGTCGGTGTCCTGATGGCGGGCCGGGCGGGAGGCCTTTTGGCCTTTTCGAGGTAGGGCCTTTCCCCTTGCACCCCATTCCCTTGCCGTTTCGACCCTTTGGCCTTTAACCGTTTCGGTATAGCGGGGCCTGGGCTACGGCTCCAGCGTCAATGTGGAACCCGCACGAATGGATTGGACGGCGACCTGGCGCTGGCCCGGGCCCATGCTCCCAAGACGCTGCCCCGCCAGGTAGGCTTCCAATAAGGCGACAAAGTTGACAAGAGAGACAAAGGCGACTAGAGTGAATCCTGTCTCAAACCTACCTGGGAAATGACCATGCCCACTGCCATCGAATTCATTGCCGATCGTCTGCCGCGCGTCACGGTGGAGGATGTGCGCCGATTCGCGGATACCGTCGAAATCCGGGATGCCCCGGCGTTCGCGGCCGAGTTGCAGGCGTTCATCCACGAGCGCGTGGAGGCGGTGAAGCTGCCCGCCAACCTGGAAGGTGAAACGGTGGCGCAGGCCTTGCAGCGCAAGGCGGCCGCGCTGCGCGCCGACACGCGCTGGGCACCGACTGAAACCGACGTCCAGAGAGGCCGCGCCGTGCTGCTGGAAGCCTTCAACCAGCCGGACAACCTGCCGCCTGCCGAGTTCGCCAAGCTGGCGGACAAGTCGCGGCAGCAAATCTACAAGGACATCCTGGCCCGTCGTCTGCTGGCGCTGAACGTGGGGCCGCGCGGCCAGAAGCTGCCCGACTGGCAGCTCGACCCGGTGAAGCAGCAGTTGACCCAAGCCGTGCTTCAGGAGGTCGAGGGCATCGACCACTGGACGATCTACCGCGCGCTGTCCGAACCACTCGAAGGCTTGGGCGGTCGCTCGCCGGTGGATGCGGTGACGCATGGCACGATCGATGACGTGGCCGAGGCCGTGTTCAACGTGCTGGGCGTCCAGGTGCATTGAAGCGAGATCGCCATGAGCCACGAGCTGCCTTCGTTCCTGATCGATGCCGGTGAACTGCTCCAGCATGTGAGCCGCGTCGTCTATCGGGGCAGTCCGCTGTACTTTGGCCGCAGCAGCACGAATCGCTACGATGACCCGGCGGGGGCCTATGGCGTGCTCTACCTGGGGCGCGACCTGCCCACGGCGCTGATGGAGTCGGTGTTTCACAAGCACCAGTGGCTTGAAGACACGAAGCGCTCCATCGCCCTGAAGGAAGTCCAGGTCCGGATGGTGCGCGCAGTAGGCGTGCTGGACGATGTGCTCCTGGCCGACCTCACGGCGCCGGGCGTCATGGCGGGCTACTTCGGTCTGAACCTGGAGCAGTTGGCCAGCCGCGACTACACGCACACGCAGCAGGTGTCCGCCCAGGTGCATGCGATGCGCGGAAACGACGGCCAGCCCCTGTTCGACGGGGTGCTCTACCCGTCGCGCAACAACTATCCCGCCAAGAGCATTGCCCTGTTCGAGCGTGCGGGAGCCAAGGTCAGCGTTGTCGAGGACATCGAGCTGGTTGACCATGTGGACTGGCCGCAGTTCGTTGCCACCTACCGCATCGGCGTGGAACCCGATCCCGGCCCGGTGGAGCCGGAGGACGAAGCGTCCTGAAGCAGCAAGAAAGCGCATTGAAGCCTCAAACCGAATGAATTGGAGCAAACTGGAATAGGCATTCCTCAACAGCAGGAGACGACCATGAACACGACGACCCGCACCAGCACCGCAGAACGCCTCGGCCGCGCCTTTGGCCGTGGATGGCGTGCCTATGCGCGCGGCGAACGGCGGGCGTCGAACTGGCTGGCCTCCAAGGGAGTGCCGCTGGCCGGTGCCGCTGCGCTGCTGTGGGCGATCAAGTTGGTCGTGCTCGGTGTGCTGCTGTACAGCACGGCTTGGCTGGCGCTGCTGCTGGTGTTTGCGATGGTGGCCGCCTGGGTGGCGCGCAATGCTGGGCTGGACGAAGACTTGCCCGAGCCAGAATGGCGCAATGGACCTGCAGGATTCGGCCTGTACACCTACGACGGTTTTCGCATTGATCCGCACGTCGAGGACGCCTAGCTGCGCCTACTTCTTCGACACGGCATTGATCGCGATGCCGCCACCCCTCCCGCCAGCAGCCTTGGCATCTCCCGTCGCGCCGGCGAGGCCTTGCAGGACGTTGCCGGCGCGGATACCTGCCCAAGCCAGCGCCATGATCCAGAACGTGGGTAGCACGATGAACATCGTCCCCATGACGAAGTTCAGCAGCATGTCGCCAAAGGCATTGTTCAGCCCCACCAGTGGATCGAAATTGCTGTGCGGCCGGTTCCAGCCCCAGCCCCATCCATAGAGCGCATCGAGGATGGTGCTGTCGATCCAGCGGGCCAACTGGAACCAGAAATCCACGAAGAACAGCGCGAACTGCACGACGCTCACGGTGACGACCGTCTTCAGGTCATAGGTGCCTACGACTAGCACCAATGGGATGCAGATCACGAGCGCCATCTTGAGGAGCGCAAGCACCATCGGCAGCGCTTGGCGCACCACGTCCATTGCCGGGAACGCCGCGATACCCCCGACGGCCATCCCCACGTCGCCGGCAGCGCGCGTGATGATGTTCGGCAAGGTCTTGTCGATCTGGCCGCCGTAGTCCGTATAGACGCTGCCCTGGTTCAGCTTCTGCTGCCGCGGTGACGCGATCGCGCGGATCACCGAATCGTCCACTTGGGCACGGCTCAAAAAACCCGCCCAGCCCGCCAGCCGCGTGAGCAGGCTCGGGTCCACCTGGCCCAGCAACCGCGCCCGCAGGCCGTTGCTGCCATCGGCCCACCATTGCCTGCAGGTCGGATAGCCGCCGCCACTGGCGACCTGCGCCAGCCCGGCGTCGCGGGTACTGTCGTAGGGCCAGTTGTCGCGCGGTGTGGCGGACCGATAGCTGTCGTAGTAGCCAGCGGTGTCCGTGAAGAAGCGCGAGCCGATCCAGGTGACATCGTGCATCTGCGCCTCATCGAGATCCGGGCGCTGCATGAAAAGTTTGGCGCGCGCCGGCCCGTAGCAGTTGTGCGTGAAATCCGCCACCTCCTGAGCCAGTACCGGATCGTCGATGCGCGTGGCATCGATCTCCATCCTCATCTGCCGAAGGTCTGTTCCGCACGGGATGGCCGCCACCGAGGCGCCCGTGACGGCACGTGATAGCGCGTGCATGAAACCCCACCAGACCGGCACCTTGGCGCTCTGGTTGTTGAGCGTGCTGAAAGACTGCGACCAGCCTGTATCCGTGGGTTGAGGCACGCTGACCTGGCACTGGGCGGAGCGCGAGCTGTCGTACTGGATGGTGTTGAGGTCCACGTCGATGAACGGGATGCCGGCGAACATCACGACGACGATGGCGACGAACACCCGGTTCTCGATGCGCGCAGCCGAGAGCACGCCCTTGTTGCCTTCGTCGGCGCCTTCCGCACGGGCCTTCAGCCACTCCTGCACGATGATCGCCACGAAGGGCAGCGCGGACACCCCGCTGGACACCAGCACCGCCCAGATGCCGTTGTTGATGATCCAGGACACGAGGGTCAGGTAGTACTCCAGGTAGTCGGTCGTGAAAAGAGTCATGGCCTGAATCTCCCCTCAGCCCCGCATCAACAGGCTGGCTTCCAGCGCCACGATGGCAACGACGCCAGCGATCTCGCTGCGCATCAGGCGCCGCCGCGCCTGCTCGTCGTCTTCGCGCGCCAGCAGCCGGCGGCGCATCCACACCCATCCATAGGCCGTTGCCCCATACAGGCACAGCCGCCACACCAGGAAGTAGCCTGAAGCTGCCGCCAGCCACTGCTCCCAGCCGGCAACGCTGCCCAGCAGGTAGATGCCCACGATGTTTGCGCCCACGGCAGCGGCGACGAGCGCCACCGCCCACAGCAGCGCCTTTGCCGCGCGCCGGCTGAACAGCCAGCGCGGGTGCAGCCAGGTCGTGTTCATGGCCTGCCCCCGGGATTGCCCTTCTGCAACCGATCGAGGCGGTCGGGCACCGGATCGCCTTCGTAGATGCCGCGCGAGCCAGCCGCCCGCGTGCTGTGGCGCTGGATGATGGCCATGGGCGAGTTGTTCGCCAGTTCGCGGCGCAGTTCCAATTCGGTCTTGAGGTTGCGGATGTCCTGGTCGAGCGTGTCGCTCTCGTGGTTCACGGTCTCGACCGCCAACTGGTTCGCCGCCACGTTGGGCTCCTTCTTGCCGGTCAACAAAGTCCGCTGAAGCAGCAATGCCTTCTCCAACACGGACGACAGCGCAACTTCGGAGGCAAGGCGCCGCGCCAGCAGGTCCTGGTCCGGCTCGTCACGCAGTGCCTCGATGACGCCGCGCGTGATCGGCAGCGAGGTGCTGCCGGCAGCGCGCAGGTTCTCGAACGTCGTGTTGCGCGCCCCCGAGACCAGTTCCTGCAAGGCTTCCAGCTTCGCCTCGTATTCCTCTTGGATCAGCGGCGTCAGCCCAACGCCGGGTACGGTCTCGGTCTTGGTGCAGGAATCGCACGTGCGCTGCACCTGTTCCCCGAGGACCCGCGTGGCCCATTCGGTTGCTTGCTGTGGCGAGGTCCAGGTCTGGCAGGACAGGCTGGCGCAACTGACGGGCGCAATGGAGGACGTGTCGGTCACGCCGCGGCCATTGACCAGGTTGTAGCCCGCCCGGGTGACGTCGCCGACCACGCGGATGGCGGTCTGGCCTGCGCCGCCGGCATTGTTGCCGCCTACCCAGGGCACGCCGTCGTTGCCCCGGCGCGTCTCGGCCTGCTCGACGGCCGACACGGCGTCGTTGCTCCCCATCGCGTCACGCAGCGCCATGCCTTCCGCCATCTGGCTCCAGCCAAGCTGGCCCCCCGCCGTCTCGGCCATCTTTTCCGCCATCGCGCGGCACGTCAGCTTGGAACGGTCGAAATCCAGCCGCGCCTGCAGCACGCCGTTGGTGAGCAGGTTGTACAGGCCAGGATCAGCGCGCTGGATGATCAGCGCAGGCAGGGACGCCACGGCACTCGTGGCGCTCTGGATCACGTTGCTCATGATCTGCTGAAAGCCGTTCGTGATGCCGTTGAGCTGGTTGCGCAGCGTGGTCTGGATGCTCATGTCACCGCAAATGAGGTTGCTGTTCCAGCCCACGCCGACCCCGATCGAGCGCATGCCGGCCGCACGGCCCATGGACACCGCGCTGCCGCCACCGATGGAGTACATGACCTCATCGCCGATCACCGGGCCGCTGGTCTGGAATCCCGTCTGTGCCCACGCCAGGCCGCAGCCCAGCGCGAGCGCGCCGGCCAGGATCGCCGGACGCAGAAGGCGACCCGTCTTGGTGGAGAGGTTCGTCAGTTCAGGACGCTTCATCGCCGTACCCTCAATAGAAATCGACGCTGCCGAGGAACACCTGGCCCCTGCGTTCGCAGCACGCATAGGGCCGCCACAGCGCCCAGGCGTAGTCGCCCTGTTGGGCCTGGGTCAGGAAGCCGCTGCGAGGGAAAACCGTGCAGGACGAGGACAGGACGGGCGTGAGTTCCTGCCACTTGCCGGTCGAGGCGTCGCCCTCCATCAGCGCGCCGGCAGGCCAGTAGCCGTCGCGGGAGCTGGCGAGCAGCGGCTGATAGACGTGGATCTGCCCGCGGCGCGTGACGACATCGCCAGCGCGTTGTGCGACTACTGCGCCAGCCTTAAGGTCGTCGCTCTGGTGCAAGAAACCGCCGCGGGGATACACGTTGCCCCAGAGGTTCATCGTGGCGCGCGCACCGACCTCGCGCCGGCCCGGAATCAGCGCTTCCGGATAGGCCATCTCGGGCACGTTGTAGCGCCAGGCCAGCGTGTCCAAGGTGCTGAGCAAGTACGGCATGAATGCCGTGCCCGCGCCCTCGCAGAAATAGCCCGAGGACGAGATGAATTGGTTGAAAACCTCGACGCCAGGGTGGCCGATCACGTCGGCGTTCTTGAACTTCGCGAGGTTGTTTTCGTGATCCTCGTTCGTGGTTCCATCGCCGCCTGCCTGGGCGGACGGGTTGGGCGTGCTCATTGCCCGGACTTCGACCCAGGGGTTCTCGCCGGTGTTGCTGTAGCTGGAGACGACTGCATCGGGAACGTAGTGGCGAACCTTGGTGGACGTGCGCACCGTGCAGCCCGTCCAGGTGCAGTAGAGCCAGTAGCAGATGCCGACGACGCGGTATTCGAGGCAATCGGGCGAAGCCACCGAGCCGACGATGGTGGCGGTGTTGAGGGCGTAGCTGCCGGTGGCACTGAGCAGCAGCACGGACGCCACGCTAGCGTGCAGGCGGCGCATCAGGTCGAATGCTCGGGTCACGGCTGGGTCCTCCGGTGCTGCTCGATGCGCGCAATGGCGCGAGCCACGTCCGGCTCGCCATAGGCCACGTAACGCTGGTCCACCACGACTGCTGGGAGGCTGGTGACGCCCAGGCTCCATGCGTCGGTGACGCCCTGATATGCGGAGGCGATGCGGCGCTGGAGGTCGGCGCCGCCGCTTGAGAGCCGGCGCTTGACGATGGCCGTCGCTTGTTCGGGATCGGTGGGCAGTTCCGCTGAAAGCTCCGCTTCAATCCTGTGAGCTTCGTCCAGCTCGATCAGCCGCTCGCCGCCCATGGTCTTGACCGGGTGGCGGCTGTCGGTGACGACCACCACGTCGGCGGCGAAGGTGGCCGGGCTGAAAACGGCCAGGGCTGCCGGCAGCGCCACGGCCAGGCCGAGGGTTCGCCAGCCCGGCGCGAACCTGGAAATAGATGCTGGCATGTCGCGTGCCCTTGAAGTTGATCAGAGCAGTAGTCAATCGCGAAGCCGACGCGGCCCCAACAAACAATGCGCATCGCGCACTGCCCGCATACCTGCTTGTCTCGCGCCCATGAAAAAGCGGAGGCCGAAGCCTCCGCGTGGATTAGCAAGCCGATGCCATCGCTACAGCAGGCCGGATTCCGCGAACGAGTACGGCGTGCCCTGGCCGACGATGAGGTGATCCAGCACCCTCACATCGATCAGCGCCAGCGCGGTCTTCAGCGTCTGGGTCATCGCGCGGTCCGCGCTTGACGGCTCCGTGCAGCCCGAAGGGTGCTGGTGCGAAAAAATGACCGCAGCGGCGTTAAGTTCCAGGGCGCGCTGCACGATTGGGCGCGCATGCACCGTGGTCGAATGGACCGTGCCCTTGAACATCGGCTCGTAGGCCAGCACCTCGTGCATGCTGTTGAGAAAAACGATGGCGAAGATTTCGTTGGGCTCGGCGGCCAGTTTCAGGCGCAGGTAGTCCTTGACGGCCGCAGGCCTCTCCAGGGATGGCCCCTTCTTGAAGACCCGCTGCTCCAGCAACGCGATGGCTTGCCGGATGATCCAGTCATCGGATTGGGACGCGGGGGAAAAACGTGGCTCCACGCAGGAGTCGTTGGCGACGAGAGACATGGCGGACCTCCAGAAAGTGAGCGGAGGGCGCCCCCTGGGAGGGCAAGCCCTCCTGGGGATGGAAACAGCGGAACAAGGTGCATCCATCACCGCGCGGCGGTGATTGTTCGCGGCCAGGATGCGAAAGCGAACGGGTAGCGGTCAGCGCGGCAAGCCGTGCCGTAGCCTCCAAGACCGAGGGCTACCTGGGCATGTCGCCGACAACGTCGGCAGGCATTTCGGATGTGGCGGTGGCGGGTGAAGCCGCCGCGTCGCTGGCCATGTCCCCAGCCGCCAGCATGTCCATGGCCGACAGCAAGGCATCGCCCTCGATAGGCCCCTGCAGCAGGATGGCCTGGCCCGTCTGGCGATCGAGCAGCCGCAGCGACGGTGTGGCGGTCACGCCGCTCTTGGTGGCTTCTGAGGACTGGACGCGAATGGCGGCGCCGGGACGTTCGCTTGCCATGCACTGCTCGATGGCTGGCGTGGATTCGGGGTACTGAAGCCCGTCGGGCAATCCTTGGCCGTCGCTGCGCGTATGGGCATAGACCCATTCGACGGCTTGCCAGAACGCAGCATGCCCGCCAGCTTCAGCGGCGCACTCGGCCAGACGTGCCTCGGCCGACGCGGCCGGCTCGTGCGCAGCCAGCGGCTGGTGGTGCCATTGCAGTGCGACGTCGGTGTTGTTGCCGACCCAGCGCTTGAGCTGCGGGAAGTACTCCCGGCAGAACGGGCACTCCAGGTCGGCATAGAGCGTCAGCGTGAAGCGGCCCTCCGGGTTGCCCATCTGCCAGGGCGGCCCGGAAGGCTGCGTCATGCTGGCCGACGCGGGCGGCTGCGGCGGGGATTCGCCGGGCGACCGGAACACCAGCCAGATCAGCAGCAGCGCGACCAGCGCAGCAGCCAAGACCCAGGGCCAGCGAGGCCGCCGAGTGCGGCCGCGGAACGCCTGGACCTGCATCGGGATGGAAGGACGTTTCGGTTCCATGGCGTTCTCCGGCTTACGACAGTTCCAGGGCCGGCGACTCGATGCCGCGCGCCTGGTCGATCTTCTCGGCCACCTTGAAAGCCGCTTCCAGTTCGGTGCAGCCGTACTGCTGCATGAGTTGGTAGCGCTCGGCCTTCTCCTCTGGTTCTGTCTGCGCGAGCGCGAGGTACAGGCTCGGTGGCACGGCGCGGAACAGCACTTCCATGCTCTTGGAGAGGATGACGCCTTCGGTGAATTTCCCCGCCTCTTTGCGGGCCGAAAGCATCAGCGCCTTCTGCGCGGGCGAGAGTTCGCGGAACCGCGCGATCTTCTCGACTTCATCGGGCGGCATGCTGAGACAGATCCACCACTCGATCATGTTGAGCATGGGCTCTGCAGCGCGTGGCAAGTCGTCGATATTCTGCGTTGCGAGCCAGAACCAGGCCCCCAACTTTCTCCACATTTTTGTAATTTTCACGACATAGGGCGCGAGCAGCGGGTTCTTCGTGATGATGTGCCCTTCGTCGGTGACGTTGATGATCGGGCGTCCCAGGTACTGATCGCGCTCGGCGATGTTGTTCACCGTGCTGATCAGGCTGATGTAGGCGATGGAGAGCTGGGCGTTGTAGCCCTCGCGGGCGTAGGTTGCGAGGTCCACCAGGGTGATGTCCGCCTCGGGCCACGGCGTGCCGTCACGGTCGAACATCTCGCCGTCCGTGCCTTGGCAGAACATGTCCATCGCGTCCGCCATCTCCAGCAGCCGCACACGCCGCATCTCGGGCAGCGTCGGGTCCTGGCCGCGGGTGCGCAGCGCGTTGGGCACATCGCGCGTGAGCACCGTGCGTTTCTCGGCCACGCAGTGCTCGGCGGCGTCGAGGATGCACTGGCGGACCAGCGAGCGGTCGGCCCGCGTCATCCGAGCTTCTTCCTTGTCCTCGCCGCCGGTGATCATCAGCCGCGCCGTGATCTCCAATTCGCCCAGCACGTCGCGCTGCTCGTCCGCCTCCATGGCCGAGGCATCCGGGGGAAGGTCCTCGTCCAGCGCGTCGGCATCGAGCGTCTGCACGTCGCTCGGCGTTTCGATCAGCCGGCGCGCATCGGCGAACGGTGCCAGGCTGATGCCCGAGCCAGGGGCCAGTTTGACCCGGTTCACGGTCAGGCCCAGCCGCTTGGCGAAATCGCTGAACAGGCCGAAACTGTTGCCGGCCTCCACGATGAACAGCCGCGGCCGATAGATGGCCGTGACCTGATTCAAGAGGTTGTTGAGCGTCGCGGACTTTCCCGAGCCCGTAGGGCCGAACAGAAACAGGTGGGCATTCATCTGCCGATCCAACCTGTTCAAGGGGTCAAACGTAATCGGGCCGCCACCGCGATTGAACATCGTGATGCCGGGGTGCCCCGTGCCTTGGGCGCGGCCCCACACCGGCGACACGTTCGCGATGTGCTGCGCGAACATCAGTTGGGTGTACCACCTACGCCGGTCCTGACCGGGGTTGTAGCAGCACGGCAGCCAGCGCAGGTAGCTGTTGAGCGGTGCCACCTCGTCGTCCTCGCGCACCGGCTGCAAGCCGGCGTTGAGCATGACGTTCGCCAGGTCCAGGCCGCGCCGGTCCAGCTCCGCTTCGTCGCGCCCGCGCAGGTAGAACGCCAGCGTCCCCCGGTAGAGCTTGTGTGCGCTGCCGATCAGGGAGCGGGCTTCCTGCACGTCCTTGAGCGTCTGCTCTGACGCCAGCGTCTCGCCCACGGCCTTCTTCGCCAGGTGGTTCAAGTCCGCTTCCAGGACATCCTGCGGCGTGGCGACCATCGTGAGACAAAGCAAGGTGTCTTCCGGCATCTGGTCGAACAGCGTGTTGATGGCATCCCCTTTGCGGGTCTCGCCGGTCAGGTGTCCGGTGCCGGGCGGCATGCGCAGCCGGTCGGTGATCAGCACGCGGTGCGGCATGCCATCGAAGTACCAGGTGCCACGCTCCACGTCGGAGCGTGGCTGGCCGAAGAACAACCGCTGGCTGAAATCCCGACCGCTCGCCAGTTCGATCTCGCCGTCCTCGGTCTC
>Ga0255166_1000698_pt1 | contig 11029 bp, 8 predicted proteins | sample Atl_Cont_RepC_8d_FD_186013 | JGI IMG/M metagenome (GOLD analysis project Ga0255166, IMG submission 186013) | Freshwater microbial communities from Altamaha River, Georgia, United States - Atl_Cont_RepC_8d | ecosystem: Environmental > Aquatic > Freshwater > River | place: USA: Georgia | collected...
TGACAACCATTGGGCCTGTTGGCCCTGAAATCTGACCAGGTGTTCCACCAAACATTGCTGCTAAAAATCCAACAATAATAGAGCTATAAATTCCAGTTAACGGTCCAAGCCCAGAAACGGCTCCCCAGGCAAGACCTAATGGTAAAGCAATGATCCCTGCTGTGATTCCTCCATAAATATCGCCTTTAATAAATTTGATATTAAATCCATGAAAAATTTTCATTTATTAAATTTTTTTATTTAATTCTAATTAACAGCATATATTAATCAAATTTAAAAAATTAAAGTTAAAAATGAATAATAAAATTTTAACTACTATTTCAGGCAGTCTTCCTAAACCAAATTGGCTCGCCGAGCCTGAAAAGCTTTGGTCTCCGTGGTTATTGCAAGGTGAAGAACTTAAAAAAGGAAAAAAAAATGCAATAAAGATTGCGGTTGATAATCAAATAAATTCTGGACTATCTATTATTGGTGATGGTGAACAAACAAGACAACACTTTGTTACTACATTTATTGAGCATTTAACTGGTGTTGATTTTCAAAATAAAAAAATTGTTAGAATTAGAAATCGTTATGATGCAAGCGTTCCTGTTGTGGTTAGTGAGATAAGAAGAGAAAAATCTGTTTTTGTAGATGATGCTAAATATCTAAGGTCTTTAACAAAACTTCCAATCAAATATACTTTACCCGGACCAATGACAATGGTGGATACTTTATATGATGAATATTACAAAAGTAGAGAAAAACTTGCAGAAAAATTTGCAGAAGTTTTAAATAAAGAAGCAAAAGAACTCGAAGATGCAGGTATTGACTATATACAATTTGACGAACCTGCTTTTAATGTATTTTTTGATGAAGTTAAAGATTGGGGTATTAAAATTTTAGAAAAAGCTGCAAGTAATTTAAAAGCAAAAACTATTGTTCACATTTGTTATGGTTATGGAATTGATGCAAATATAAAATGGAAAAATAGTTTAGGTAATGAATGGAGACAATATGAGCATGTATTTCCTTTGCTTGCAAAAAGTAAAATTGATCAGATTAGTCTAGAATGTCAAAATTCAAAAGTTCCAATGGATTTAATAGCATTGTTAAAGGGTAAAAAAATTCTAGTAGGAGCTATTGATGTTGGTACAAAAAAAATTGAAACACCTGAGCAAGTTGCTAATATTTTAAGAAAGGCGATTAAATTTGCTGAACCTAAAAATATTTTAGGTTGCACTAATTGTGGACTAGTTACTTTTTCTCAAGATGTAGCAAATGCAAAAATGAAAGCTCTTGCTGATGGTGCTAATATTTTAAATAAAGAACTTGGATTATAATAATTATTATTGAGCAGTCCAACCACCATCAATTGGAATATTAGCTCCTGTAATTTCTGATGCGCTATCTGAACACAAAAAATAAATTAAATCTGCAATATGAGTTTTTTGTACAAATCTCAATGAAGGTTGTTTGTCTTGAAGAAGTTTAATCTGTGCTTTTGCATTAGATAATTTAAATTTTTTAGCAAGCACATCAATCTGATCTTGAATAAATTCAGTAAGGACAAATCCTGGGCAAATAGAATTACAAGTAATTTTTTCTTTAGCGGTTTCTAATGCTGTTACTTTAGTAAGGCCAACAATTCCATGCTTAGATGCGGTATAAGCAGATTTATTGACTGAACCAATTAAACCATGTGTAGATGCAATATTAATAATGCGACCCCATTTATTCTTTCGCATTACAGGTAAAATATACTTTGTCATATAAAAAGCAGCATTAAGATTAATATCAACTAACTTTCTCCAAATATCTTCTGGATATTTTTCTAAAGGAGATACTACTTGCATGCCAGCACAATTAACAAGAACATCAATTTTTTTAAATTTTTTATTGGCGGCAGATATTAATTTTTTAATATTATTAACTTTTGTAAGATCTAAATTTAAAATTAAAGATCGGTCTTTATCAAAATTTTTTTTTAATTTATTTATAACAATTGTCTTTGCTTTACCCACAATAACAACATTGTAATATTCACCATAAAATTTTTCTGTAATAGCAAGACCAATTCCACTAGTTGATCCTGTCACTAAAATTGTTTTTTCCAAATTCATGATTATTTTATACAATCTAAAATTGAATTATCAAATATTATAACAGATAAAATATAAACTTTTTACATAAGAAACATCAATTGTAGCTTTTTGTTTTGTATGATTAAATTAATAAATCTTAACAACAAAATAAGGGGATTATTAATGTTAGATGAAAATAAAAATATGAAGAAATCAAAAGTTTCTTCTAGAAGAAAATTTATTAAAGGAGCTGTAGCTACAACAGGGCTTGCGGTAGCCGCAACAACTTTAGCTGCACCCGCGATAGCTCAGTCTAAAACTGAAGCTGTTATGGTTTCTACTTGGCCAAAAAATCTACCGGGTCTTGATACAGGAGCAAGAAGATTTGCTCAACGAGTTGAAGCAATAACGGATGGTAGAATTAAAATTAATTACTATTCAGCAGGTGAGCGCGTTGGCGCATTCGATGTATTTGATGTTGTAGGAAAAGGTGATGCTCAAATTTACCACGGTGCTGAATATTATTGGACAGGTAAAGAAAAAGCTTTTGGCTACTTTTGTTCAGTTCCAATGGGATTAACCTATACAGAATTTAATGCATGGATACGTTTTGCTGGTGGACAACAGTTATGGGATGAGCTTTCAGGAAAATTTAATATTAAACCATTTATGTGCGGAAACACAGGCGTACAAATGCAGGGATGGTTTAGAAAAGAAATCAACACTCCGGAAGATTTAAAAGGTTTAAAAATGCGTATTCCTGGAGTTGGAGGTCAAATGATGTCTAAACTTGGAGTCTCAGTCGTTAACGTCCCAGGTGGACAAATTTACGAGCAATTAATGTCTGGAGCAATTGATGCTACTGAATGGGTAGGTCCATGGAATGATGAAGCTTTAAAATTCTATGAAGCTGCAAAATTTTATTACTACCCAGGTGTTCATGAACCAGGTTCAATGCTTTCTATTGGTGTCAATAAATCATGGTTATCAAACCTTTCTAAAACTGATCAATTACTTATTGAAACAGCAGCAACTGCTGAAAATGAAATAATGATGTCAGAATTTAATGCTAAAAATGGCGAAGCATTAAAAAGACTTGTTAACAATCATGGTGTTCAACTAAGAAGAGTTAGCGATAGAATCTATGACGCTTTCGGCAAAGCTGCAAAAGAAGTTGATTCTGAAAATCAAGCAAGTAGCGATATGGGAAAAAGAGTAGTTCAAAGTTTCCATAAAGCACGACTTGAACTTGGTGCTTGGAACAAAATTGCTGATCAGGCATACGTTGCGCAAAGAAATAGAGTGCTAGGTATTTAATTAACAATCCATAGTGGGGTTAACAAACCCCACTATAAATATTGCCACCTATGTTTTCGGCGCCAAAAATAGTTAGGATATTTTGTTATCTTGTAACCTCTTTAACGTTTGCTTTTTTAATTAATAATATTTTAACTTATTATCTAGGCTGGCCAGGCACAGATAAAATTTTTATAAAAACTAATGTAAATGATATAAAAAATTTATATTTATCTTATATTCAATTATTTATTTATTTTTCTGCAGTTTTTATTCCTTTTATATTAGTTTATTATTTTAATAAAAGGTCACTACAGCAAGACTCGGAAGCTTTATCAGCAATATCCTCATACATAGTTAATGCTGTTTTTTGGACTGCTCTAATTGTCGGAATAGTTGATTTTATTATTTCGTTTTCTGTTGTTGAAAAAATTATTCAAAATAATATTAGTGAAAAAATTCATTTATTTTTATCAAGTCCTCAAAATCGAATTAAATTTATCCACGCTCCAATTGCACTTTTAGGTTTTATTATTGCATTTTATAATAAAAAAATTGGATTTGTTTGGCTTGCTACTCTTGTAGTGATTGCTGAAGGTTTAATTGTAATTTCTAGATTTGTTTATTCTTACGAACAAACTTTTATGGGCGACCTAGTAAGATATTGGTATGCAGCATTGTTTTTATTAGGTAGCGCCCATACACTTGTAAAAGAAGGTCATGTTCGCGTCGATATTTTATATGCTAAAGCAAAAGAAAAAACTCAAGCTTTACTAAATATTATTGGTTCAACTTTTTTTGGCATACCTCTTTGTGCATTGGTAATGATATACGGAATGGAAGGAAGATCTAGTACTATCAATTCTCCAATTGTTAATTTTGAAGTTACCAGTCAAGCGACAGCCGGTCTTTATGTAAAATATATGATGGCAGGTTTTTTAGGAGTATTTGCAGTGACTATGATTATTCAATTTGCAAGCTACATTTTATTTAATGCAAATAAAATTTATAAAAAAAATTAAGTGTAATTGATGGAAGTACTTTTTATATTCATTCTAGTTTTAATTATGATGGCAGCCCTTGGCACAGGTTTTCCAGTAGGATTTGCTTTGCCTGGCGCTGGAGTTATAGCAATTTTTATTGCTGCTCTACTTGGTTTTATTATTGAGGGAAATACTCATGCTTATTTTATAAATGAAGGTCCGGCGGAATGGATAAGTGTTGGAATTAATAATTTTAGAGGCGCTTATTGGGACGTTAATAGAGATACTTTGATAGCGATTCCATTATTTATTTACATGGGATTAGTACTACAACGATCTCGAATAGCTGAAGACTTATTAAACACAATGGGTCAATTATTCGGAAGCATCCCTGGAGGACTTGGAATTTCTGTGGTTTTAGTTGGTGGTTTATTGGCAGCTACAACAGGTATTGTTGGAGCAACTGTTATTGCTATGGGACTTATATCCTTACCATCAATGCTAAAAGCTAAATATAATAAAAATTTAGCTACAGGAATAATTACAGCCTCTGGAACATTAGGACAAATTATACCGCCATCTGTAGTTCTGATTATTGTGGCAGATCAGCTTTCTAATGCATCTGATATAGCGGACAATATTAGAAAAACTTTATATCAAGGATTCAACGGCGAGTCTTTAATGCCTGGCTTTTTAAATGTAGAGTCAACAAGTGCTGGGGAAATGTTTCTTGGTGCAATCATTCCAGGTTTGCTTTTAGTTTTTTTATATGCCGCATATGTTTTAATTCACGCAATATTCATAAAGAATTCTGCTCCTGCAATTCCAAATAAAAAAGGATTTGATAAAGAGTTTTGGATAAAAGTATCTTCAACTTTACTTCCTCCAGTATTATTAATTTTTGTTGTTTTAGGATCAATCTTATTCGGAGTTGCAACGGTTAATCAGGCTGGAGCTATTGGCGCTTTAGGCTCAACAGTAATGGCCAGTTACAAATTATATCCAAATAAAAAACATACTTATACTCCAACAATTATTGCAACAATTTCAAGCATTGGAATACTGATTTTGCATTTTAGCTTAAATTTAAATATTAAAAATATTACAAATAATTATCAGCTGATAGGATTAGCAGTCAGTACAATATTTGTTATTGCGCTTATTATTTCTTTAGTTTGGAGTTTTTGGAGAGTTTATAAAGCTGAGGATATTTTAAAGTACGTTACTACCGAAACAGCTCTAACAACAACAATGGTTTTTATTATTTTAATTGGTGCAGCTATGCTTACTGCAGCATTTAGGGGTTTTGGAGGAGATGAGGTTATTACGAATTTTTTAAAAAATCTTCCTGGAGGTTTTTGGACACAGTTTTGGGTTGTGATGTTCATTATATTTATACTGGGATTTTTTATCGACTATATTGAAATCGCAGTTATTGTTGTTCCAATAATTGCTCCAATTTTACTTGCAAATCCTGAGGCAAATGTAACTGCGCTTTGGTTTGGAGTAATGGTAGGCGTTAATATGCAAACATCATTTTTAACTCCTCCTTTCGGATTTTCTTTATTTTATTTAAGAGGAGTTGCTCCGCCTTCAATTACAACATTAGATATATGGAAAGGAGCTGTTCCTTTCATATGTTTGCAATTAATAGGTTTATTTATTGTCTGCTATTGGCCAGCACTATCAAATTACGTTCCTACGCGTAGTTATTTAACATCTGATTTATCACCACCCCCAACCAATCCTCGTCTTGAGCGATGTTTATTAGATTATACATTTAATCTTTATGACAAAGACGGGGCTAAAATAAAAATTGCAATTAATGATGCAAAAAAAATAAATCTTGATTCATTACCTCAAAATAAAAAAGAAATGTTAAATGATCATTTTAATAAATCTTTAGCAGCTCTAGATTTAGTTAAAATTGTGCAAGAAAAGAAAAAAATATTAGATGATTATTCTAAAGATTATTATGATATTCACTCTGTAGCTAGAAAAAATCAGTCCAAAATTTTAGATATCAATAAAAAAATTAGTGAAATTGAAAAAGATATTAAACAATCAAAAAATGAAAAGAAAATATCTGAAATGAAAGAAAAAATTAAAAATTATAATAATGAAATAATTAAACTTGAAAAATTAATACCCAAAGAATTTGCAGAAAAAAACAAAAAATACAAAGAACTTTATAATGATTATAGAAAATCTCTTAATGCTTATTATAATTCAGTAGATGATAGCTATAATAATTTTAAACAAATTAAAAAAAATCTACAAGACTTAGAAAAATTAAAAGCGCAGCAAGATAATCTTAAGCAAAGTATTAACGATATTAAGAATAATGCTTTAGATAAGGGTTCCAAATCTTTAAATGAAGTAATGGAGAGATTAGATAAAGTTTCAGGGACTAATGAAATAAAAGATTTAATATATAATGTAATAAGTGATATTCAAAAAGGAAATGTTGATCGTCAAGCAAGCAACCAAAAGCTTAATGAAATTTTAAATTTATTTAATAAAGAAATTAATTGGAGAGAAAAACCTGCAAAAGTATTGCTTCCTCAATTAGAAAAATATGATGAATTAATTAGAGACACCATTGGTATTAGACAACAAGATAAACTGCCTAATAAACAGGCCCTATCAATTGCTCAATGTGAATCAAATCATCATAATATCTCCTTACATTTTTAAGAATGAATGATTTGTTATGGTCGCCTAGTAAAACAAAAGTAGAAAATTCAAATTTATTTAAGTTTAAAACTTTCATTGAAAAAAAATATAAAACTAATTTTAAAACTGATTATCAAAAGTTATGGAAATGGTCTGTTAAAAATAATGAAAAGTTTTGGTCCGAGTGTTGGGATTTTTTTAAATTAGAAGGTTTTAAAGGAAAAGAAATAATAAAAAAACATTCTACTTTTCATAAAACAAAATTTTTTCCTGATGCTAAGATAAATTTTGCAAAAAATTTACTATCTAAAAATAATTCAGATTTAGCAGTATTTTTTAGATCTGAAACTGGTTTTGAAAAAAAAATAAAATGGAATGAACTATATGAAAAAACTTGCATATTTTCTGCATTTTTAAAAAAAATTAATTTAAAAAAAAGTGATCGAGTAGCTGCTTATGTTCCAAACACGATTGAGACTATAATTACCTTTCTAGGTACTGCAAAAAATGGTGGGATTTGGTCATCATGCTCTCCTGATTTTGGAATTCAAGGTGTGGTTGATAGATTTTTGCAGATCGAACCTAAAGTTTTAATAAGCTCTAATCACTATTTTTATAATGGGAAAAAAATTTCATTAATTGATAAAATTCCAGAAATTTTAAAAAAAATTCCATCTATTAAATATGTGATTATTTTTAATTATGATGATGAAAAAACTCAACATTCATATATTTCTCTTGATAAAATTTTAAAAGAAAATCGAATAGATGAGAGTTTTGAGGAATTTTCTTTTGATCATCCTATATACATTCTTTATTCAAGTGGAACTACCGGATATCCAAAATGTATCGTACATGGTGCTGGTAATGCTTTAATTGAACAAATGAAAGAACTTATTCTTCACTGTGATGTTAAGGAAAATGATAGACTTTTTTATTTTACATCTACTGGCTGGATGATGTGGAATTGGTTAATCGCAGGTCTTGCTTGCAAAGCTAGCATTTATCTTTATGACGGGTTTCCATTTTTTAAAAATACCGACTGTTTAATTAAGTATTGTGAGGATCATCAATTCACTTTATTTGGTGTTGCTGCAAAATATATTGATCAACTTAAAAAAGAAAATTTTGATGCTAGTAAATATAATCTAAAAAGTCTAAAGACTATTACTTCTACTGGAAGTCCTCTTGTCAAAGAAAGTTTTATTTATATTTATAATAAAATAAAAAAAGATGTTCATCTAGGATCAATTTCTGGTGGAACTGATGTAGTTGGTGTTATTAATATCTGCAATCCTTTTAGCAATATTTATGCTGGAGAGATCCAGAGTCCTAGTCTTGGAATTGATGTTGATGTTTTTGATGATAATGGCAATTCAACGAGGATTGGTCAAAAAGGTGAGCTTGTTATTAAAAAACCTTTTCCCTCTATGCCTGTCATGTTTTGGAATGATAAGCATGAATATAAAATTTTAAATGCATATTTTAAAAAATTTAAAAATATTTGGCATCATGGAGATTATATTCAAAAAACAAAAAATGGTGGTTATATTATTTATGGAAGATCAGATGCAACCTTAAAACCAGGCGGAGTTAGAATCGGAACCTCTGAAATTTATAGACAAGTTGAGTCTTTAGATGAAATTTCTGAATCTATTGTTATAGGGCAAAATTATAAAGATGACATAAGAATAATTCTTTTTATAAAACTTTCTAAGGGATGTCTGCTTTCCACTGAACTAATAGATAAAATTAAAAACAAAATTAAAACAAACTGTAGCCCAAGACATATTCCGTCTAAAATTATTGCCTGTCCTGACATTCCTCGAACTAAATCTAATAAGATTGTTGAAATTGCAGTAACAAAAATAATAAATGGTGATAAAATCGATAATTTAGAAGCCCTTGCAAATCCTCAAGCTTTAGAATTTTTTAGACAATTAAAAATAGATGATTAAAAATATTATTAAAATTGAAAGATAATTTGTTGAAAGATAATTTACTTACAAAAAATAAGGCAATTGTTGTATTTTTAGTATTTGCGCTAGCATACTTTATATCAACTTTAATAAGAGCGAGTACCGCTACTTTATCACCTATATTTTCACAAGAACTTGGGCTGAAAGCCGGTGATCTTGGATTATTGGCTGGGGGATATTTTTTAGGGTTCGCTGCTATGCAGCTGCCTAATGGAATTTTTTTAGATAAATTTGGACCAAAAAAAATAATTCTTTTTTTTCTTACTATCGCACTATTTAGCACTATTGCCTTTTCAAAATCTGAAAGTTTTTTAAGTCTATTAGTTTCTAGGATTTTGATCGGGATTGGAGTTTCTGTCTGTTTAATGGCTCCCCTTACAGGATATAGAAGATGGCTAGCACTTGATCAACAGCAGCGAGCTAATGCATGGATGTTAATGTCAGGAGCCTTAGGAATGCTGGCGTCCACCCTTCCGATTCAATTACTTTTACCCGAAATTGGTTGGAGAAATATTTTTTTAATTCTTGCTGGTTTAATTTTAATTACAATAATACTTATCATTTTAATTATTCCTTCATGGGAAAAAACTGAAACACCAATAGAAAATAAGGGACTTTCAAGTTATAAAACTATTTGGACTCATCCTTATTTTTTAAGCTTAGTGCCTCTTGGTTTTTTTAATTATGGTGGATTACAAGCTATACAAACTCTATGGGCTGGTCCTTGGATGACAAATGTAAGCGGCTATACCCCTATTCAAGCTGCAATAAATTTATTTTGGTTAAATTTATCAATGCTGATAACTTTTTTTATTTGGGGTTTTATTAATCCTTATTTTCATAAAAAAGGAATTTCAACAGATAAAATTATTATAGCTGGTGTTCCTTTAAGCTTTTTAGCACTTGGATTTATAATTTATTCTGGGACAAATGTAAGCGGTTTACATTTTGCACTTTTCTTAATTGCTAGTGTATTTGTATCATTAGCTCAACCTGCTGTTGGCATGACATTTCCAAATGCAATTGCAGGCAAAGCATTATCAAGTTACAACTTGGTTTTATTTCTTGGAACATTTACTGTTCAGTGGGCTATTGGAGTTTTGATCGATTTATTTAAGTCTTTTGGCTACAATACTATTTTATCATATCAAATTTCATTCTCTATATTTGCTTTATGTTGCATACTCTCATATTCATATTTTTTTATTCATCACAAAGATCATTTAAAAAAAAATTACTCTTAATTTTAAATTCAGGATTATAATGAGGGGGGAGATTTAAAGTGCTAACCAGAAGTTAGCACTTTAAAAAAAATGCTTACTTCTTAGCTGGTTCAGTTTTCGCAGCAGCAGGTTTTAAACCCGCAACTTTGAAAGCTTCGTTAGCTGATTTAACACAATCAGCTTCTTTTTTTGCTGTTAATTGATCACCAGCAGTTTTTCTAAGAGCAGCAGCTTTGTCAGCTACAGCTTTTTCTAATTTTGCAGTTTTGATTTTAGCATCGTAATCTTTTAATAAATCAGCGCATGATGTAGCTGCGTTAGAGAAAGACACGAATAAAAACATACTTACAAATGTTGCTAATATAGTTTTCATTAGTTTTACTTTATTGTTAAGTTAATTGGGGGCGAAATTATTTAATTTAGGGTATCCTGTAAATCTTTTTTTGACATAGAAAAGCCTATTTTTAAAATAAAAATCTTAGATTATTATTGATAAATCAAGGTTTTTTAACAAATAAGATAATTAATCACTTTAAACGGTAATTCTATCTTAATAATTTATAAAAATTATATAAAGCAATCTTTATTTTTTTGATCTAATGCTTGCTTGCGCGGCAGATAATCTTGCAATTGGAACTCTGTATGGAGAACAAGATACATAGTTTAATCCAGCTCTATGACAGAAATCTATAGAATCCGGATCGCCGCCATGCTCTCCACAAATTCCAAGTTTTATATTTTTTTTTGCCTCAAGTCCTCTTGAGCATGCAAGTTTTATAAGTTCGCCTACTCCATCTTGATCAATACTT
>Ga0255166_1000711_pt1 | contig 10858 bp, 10 predicted proteins | sample Atl_Cont_RepC_8d_FD_186013 | JGI IMG/M metagenome (GOLD analysis project Ga0255166, IMG submission 186013) | Freshwater microbial communities from Altamaha River, Georgia, United States - Atl_Cont_RepC_8d | ecosystem: Environmental > Aquatic > Freshwater > River | place: USA: Georgia | collected...
GTGTAACTTCAATTTTATCTGATCCATTTATAACATGGTTATTGGTAACAACATAACCGTCAGCACTTATAATTACACCACTGCCGCTGCCCTGCTGAATTTGGGGTGCGGGTTTACCGTGATACCCAAAGAAAAACTCAGTAAATGGGTCATACGATAAATTATTAGCAGTGCTTGTTGTTTTAATATGCACCACGCAGGGTAGGGCTTTTTCAGCAGCAGCGCTGAAATGCGCAGGATCTTCAGTACTTTTGGTAAGTCCAACCAGCTTTGAAGTAGGGGTATCCGATAGTACTTGACTTTTGATTGTTGAATGTTCCGCCATCCAATGGGTATGTATCCACAAAGCAGATAAACTACCTATAAGTGCTACAAAAAAAACGCTTATTAAAAATTTTGTTTTCATAAAACAAAAGTAATTTTTGAAACAAATGGTATATTCTAATTTAACATTCCTTAATTTTAAAAAATTATAAAATTGAATAAAACGTTTACAGATGCAATTGGCTTTTGATAAATACCAAGCTTGTGGAAATGATTTTATAATTGTTGATGGTTCAAATCTCCTACAGGGTATCGAATCGCAACAAATACAAGCGTGTTGCAACAGGTATTTTGGAATTGGTGCGGATGGATTTATAGTGTTAACCCAACTGGAGGATGAGGTTTTAAAAATGGATTATTTTAATGCCGATGGACATCCTGGTTCCTTTTGTGGTAACGGCGCACGTGCTGCATTTCGCTACGCGCAATCGCAGCATTGGGTTAAGCACTCGGCTGTACTACATGCAGCGGACGGATTGCACAGGGCTCAATACACTACGGAAACCGATTGTATAGCAATTTCTATGCAACCGGTACAGCGTATTTTAAAAACCGATTTGGGTTACGAACTTAATACGGGTTCACCTCATTTAATTGTTTTTGTTGAAAACATACATCAATATGAGGTGTTTGATAAAGGTCTACAGATACGAAACAGCCCAAAGTATTTAAACGAGGGGATTAATGTTAATTTTGTTTCACATACCAATGGAGACATTTTTGTACGTACTTACGAAAGGGGTGTAGAGGCTGAAACGTTATCCTGTGGTACAGGTGTTACCGCTTCGGCATTAGCTGTAATGCATAAAAATTCAGCAACATTACAAACCCATCGAATTCAGGTTAATACAAGAGGGGGGACTTTGTATGTTAGCGCACAAAAAACAAATGAAGGCTACGATGCAATTGAATTGTCAGGCCCGGCAAAATGGGTATTTTCAGGCTTTATTAATCTTTAAATAACCAATGAAATTAACTGCTGAACAAATTACGCTTCGTCCCTCAGAACCTGAGGATATATCGTTGTTTTACATTTGGGAAAATGATACCGAACACTGGAATTCAACAAATTTAACAACACCTATAAGCAAGTCGGCACTTATGGACTTGGTATACAATACACACAATGATATTTTTATTGACCGTCAATTACGTTTTGTAATTGCACATAAAGCAGAAAACGAGCCTTTGGGAACTATTGACCTCTATGATTTTGACCCAAAATCTATGCGGTGCGGAATTGGTATTTATATTGGTGCAGCGCATCGCCGAAAAGGCATCGCCAAACATGCCCTTCGGTTAGCTAAATCTTTTGCGTTTAATCAATTGCATGTTCATCAATTATACGCCTTTGTTGCATTAACCAATTCCATTAGCTTAACATTATTTAAAGATATGGGTTTTGTGCAGGCCGGTATACTTAAAGATTGGATAAAAGTACAACCACACATTTATGAACCGGTATCATTATTACAGTGTATTACTGCTGATTAGTGGTTTTTGGCATGCCTGTGTTTCTACGGATGCAACTGTCAATGAACATCAGTATTTAAATCATGCTGATACGGCCAAGTACGTGGGTATTACTACCTGTAAAACATGTCACGCAAAGATATTTGAAACCTACATACAAACGGGCATGGGGCAATCTTTTGGTAGGGCACAAGTACAAAAAACAGCATTTAAAGGAAACGTTGCAAAGGTACGTGATTCAATATTTGGTGCTTTGTATACCATGCACTGGGATAACAACCGCATGTTAATTACAGAATCATACGAGGCTAATAAATTAACACTACCTGTAAATTATATAATTGGCTCGGGGCAACATACCAATTCTCATATATCTGCACTTCAGGGATATTGTTATCAGATGCCTATGACGTATTACACACAGCAAAAAATATGGGATTTGCCCCCTGGATTTGAATCTGGTGAAAATAGCAGGTTTGGACGCAAACTGAGTTTAGAATGTATAAGCTGTCATAATGCATTTCCAACTATGGTGTTGGGTTCTGAAAACAAATACAGTGCCATGCCCGAGGGTATAGATTGTGAGCGTTGTCATGGCCCGGGAAGTATACATGTGGCGCTGCGTCAAAGCAAGTCTCCTGTAGATACAGCTCATGAAATTGATTATTCTATTGTAAATCCTGCCAAACTTTCTGTTGACCGTCAATTTGATATTTGTCAGCGATGCCATTTACAAGGTAATATGGTGTTGGCAGAGGGAGCTTCATTTTATGATTTTAAGCCCGGTATGCGATTAAGTGATTTTATAACGGTTTTTTTACCCCGTTTTTCAAATGCAGATCAGTCTTTTATTATGGCTTCTCATGCCGATCGTTTAAAGCAAAGTGCTTGTTTTATTAATTCCATTACAAAGGTAAACCCCAAGGCACTTAAACCCTATAAAAATGCGTTAACGTGTGTAAGTTGCCACAATCCGCATGTAAGTGTTAAAGCTACAGGAACGGCTTCTTTTAATAATGTGTGCATGTCCTGTCATCATTCAAGTACAATCAATACCATACATACTCAGCGTAATATAAATGCCCAATCCAATTGTGTGCAATGCCATATGCCCAAATCCGGATCCTCCGACATACCACATGTTAGTATACACGATCATAAAATTCAGATTCCTATAAGCTATGCCCATTCAAAGGAGAAATCAAATTTTATGGGCCTGCAGGCCATAAATTCAAATGCACCACCTATAAAAACCCGAATAGAAGCCTATTTAAATCAGTTTGAACGGTTTCAATCATCTGTGTATATGTTAGATTCTGCATATAATCTTTTAAAGCGCCATTACCGAAATACAAGTTTTGGTCGATTGTGGATACGGTATTATTATTTGAAATCAGATTATTTAGCACTTTTAGAGTATGTGAATATTTGCGGTGGAACACAATCACTATTAAAGTATTTTAATTCTAAGGATTTTGAAAACCGTGATGCTTGGATGTGGTATCATATTGCAGAAGCTTATACACAGCAAAAAAAACCAATGGATGCATTAAAAGCAATGGAAACAGCAGTTCTTTTAGCGCCCTACAATCATGAATTTTTAAATAAAAAAGCTGTTTTACTGTATAATGCCAATCGGTTAAATGAGGCCGTTATTATTTGGAGTGCCATTTTAAAGGAAGAGCCCGGATTTGCCAGAGCCTGGTTAAATATGGGATATTATTTTTTAGATCATAATCAATTGGATTCAGCACGTACCTATTTAAAAAAATCATATCATTATAATCCCTTTCATGTAACAACCTTGTCAAATTTAGAACGGCTTTATAACATGCTTAATAAAAACGATTCGGCACGCTACTACAAGGCACTTAAGTATAAAGTTATAGAATTAACAAAGCGGCAGGCACAAGCAAAAACGAGTACGTAATGAAAATGTGGTTTAAAATAGTTTTAATTTGTATCTGTGCGTTTATAGGTTTAGGGTATTGGATATGGAATTTTTCTATTCCCCATAATGCATTAAAAGCAAAAGCTATAGTATGGATTAAACCCTATGACACTTCCGATTCTTTGGTTTCACAATTACACAATCTATATCCGGATATTCCGGTTTTTGTACTTAAAAATAATATACGTTTAGTATTAAAAAATAAAAAATTAATTCCAGGAAAATATAATATAAGAGGTATAAAAAAGTTAAAAACTATTGTTTCTATTATAGTTTCAGGCAATCAGGAATTAATTACGGTTTATATTAATTCACAAATACATCGTCCAGAAGATTTATGTAAATATTTGGATGCAAAGTTATTTTTTAATGAAACTGATTTTCGTAAAATGTTTTCATCTACAGTATTAAAATCTACATTAGGAAGAGATTCAGCAAATTATTTTTTTTGTATAATACCAAAAACATATAATGTGCCTTGGACAATTACGCCTGAAAATTTGACCGATAGCATTTTGTATCATTATAAAAAATTTTGGAATCTCAATAGGCTGAAACTCGCTCAAAAACTAAATCTCAGCTGCCCAGAAGTTATTACTTTAGCTTCTATTGTACAATCGGAAAGTCCGGTATACACAGAACGTCAAAAAATTGCCCGGGTTTATTTAAATCGTATTCAGGCGCAAATGCCTTTACAAGCTGACCCAACTTTGGTTTTTGCAAACCGTTTACGGGGTGTAAAACGGCTATTAAATAGTGATAAAACAATTGAGTCACCTTATAATACATATAAATATAAAGGATTACCTCCCGGTCCAATCGCGCTTACGTATACAACTTCTATAGAATCGGTATTGCATTGTGATACACATGCATTTCTCTATTTTTGTGCTCGAGCAGAACGTGATGGGTTTTCAAATTTTTCTAAAACGTATGCGGAACATTTACGAAATGCCAAAACCTATCAAGCGTCTTTAAATCGTAATAAAATATTCCGATAATCCGTATTTTTATATCATGGATGCTGAATTACAAAATGCTTGGGAACGAATACAATCAAAATATAAATTAACGGGGCAAGATCCCATGAGTTATCTCGAGGGCTTAATACAAGGAAATTATACTAAGTATTGGGACTATATACAGGTAGACACCTTGTTAAGCATTCAACATCCCAAAACCGATTATCCGGATGAACTGATTTTTATAATGTACCATCAAATAACAGAACTGTATTTTAAATTGGTGTTGCATGAGTTACAGCAAATAACCCATAATGGAAAAAACATTTCTTCGGATGGGCATGATTTGGGATGGAATGCTGCATTAGATCCTGAATTTTTTAAAATGCGTATTATGCGAATTGTTCGTTATTTCGAATCGCTCACACAATCGTTTGATATTATGGTTGACGGCATGGAGCCGCAACAATTTTTAAAATTCAGAATGGCTCTGTTGCCTGCCAGTGGTTTTCAAAGCGCACAATACCGTTTAATTGAAATGAGCTGCTGTCCATTAATACATCTTGTATCGGCCGATCAGCGCTTAAATTTAAAAGATGAAACTTCAATAGAAACATTATTAGATCATATCTATTGGAATAAAGGTGCAACAGAATTAGAAAGCGGTAAAAAAACTTTAACACTTAAGCATTTTGAAAGTCAGTACCGTAATCATTTTATATCTCATGCCAAGGCCTATGCCCACAAAACTGTATGGCATAAGTTTAAAGAACTCAATTTAAACGATCAAGCACATCCGGGTTTAAAAGATGCTTTAAGGCAGCTTGATTTGCAGGTAAATGTACGATGGCCTTTAGTGCACTATAAAAGTGCGGTGCGTTATTTACAGCGTGGTTCCGATAGCACGCAAGCAACCGGTGGCACTAATTGGCAAAAATATTTACCTCCCCGATTTCAAAAACGAATTTTTTTTCCTGATTTGTGGACATCTGATGAAATGGAACGTTGGGGTACCTTTTAAAACTGTAATTTATAGTTAATGCTAGAAGTTCATAATATTACAAAACATTTTGGCTCACAATGTGCATTACGTGACGTGTCCTTTTCTGCACCAACGGGGCAGATTTTAGGTTTTTTAGGACCCAACGGTGCCGGAAAAAGTACGCTTATGCGTATTATAACCGGTTTTACAAAACCCGATTCTGGTTATTGCGTAATTTCCGGACAGCGTAATGATACCAATCAATACCAATGGCGTAAATCTATAGGTTATTTACCAGAACACAATCCGCTGTATACGGATATGTATGTACGTGAATTTTTACAATTTACCGCCGGATTATTTAATGTTACTAACCGTTTAAAAATTGTAAACCAACTTATTGAAAAAACAGGTCTTGGACCGGAGCAACATAAAAAAATTAAACAGCTTAGTAAAGGTTACCGTCAGCGGGTTGGGTTAGCTCAAGCTTTAATTCAGGATCCTGAGGTTTTAATATTAGATGAACCTACAACGGGTTTAGATCCCAATCAGATCATTCAAATTAGAGCCCTTATAAAAGAATTGGGTGCTCAAAAAACAGTTATGTTTAGTACACATATAATGCAGGAAGTAGAGGCCTTATGCGATCGCGTTATTATTATACGGTCAGGAAAATTAGTAGCAGACTCAACGCTTGCTGCATTAAAAACCGGCAGTAAAATGATTTTGCATATACAATTACAACAAGCAGTACCAAATACCTTTTGGACTGATTTTACAGCCCCCAGTGGCATTAATTGTACAGATAACATAGGGATAAACTGGAATTTAGAATTTAGATCTATGGGTGATTGGGAAGCGCTGCTTTTTAAATATGTAGCTTCAAAGGGTGCTGTGCTTACTCGGCTAGAACGACAAGAAATGGCGATGGAGCAATGGTTTAGGTCACAAACCATGCATAACGATTAATTTCGCGTTTAGTTTTTTTTTGTAACTTTAAAATATGTTCGGGTTCAATCCACATGTTAATTTCCGTATCAGGTTGGTTTTGATAGGTGTATTGGGCAGTATTGCAATGAGTTACCGTCCGCCCGATTTTGATCCCAATGCAAAATTAAAAGCATTGTTTATAATGAATTTCACGCGTTATTTTGAATGGCCTGAGGCTAAAAAATCAGGTGATTTTGTTATTTATCTTATTGGCCAAAATGCCAGTTTAACCAATGAGTTAAAGGCATTAGCTCAAAAAAAGAAAGTGGGCGCCCAAAATATAATAGTTGTAAATCATACTAAAATGGAAAAAAACCAATTGGCACATATGATTTATTTTACAAATGAATTAGAGTTGCAGCCCATTTCAGATGCCGCTTCAAAGCTACGAAACAAAGGTGTTTTACTTATCAGCGAAAAACCCGATGCCTGCAGGTCTGGATCGTGTGTAAATTTCATTTATCTTGAAAACAAATTAAAGTTTGAGTACAGTTACTCTAATGCCGTAAAAACCGGACTAAAAACCAATGATGATTTTAAAACCTTAGCTGCTACAGTAATTAATTAAATATGAAACGCATTAATCAATACCTAATCGGGCTTTTAATCCTTATTTTGGGCTTAGATGGCGGAGCATTGCATGCTCAAAAATCTGCACTGGTAAGGGCTAATACCATACTCGCCGAAAACCCCCTTAAAGCCGTTAAAATTTTAGATTCTGTCGTGCGCCATGCAGAAACTAAAACCTTGTCGGTGTCATGGACATTAAGAGGGCGTGCGTATTATGAATTGTGTCGTGTACAAAATTATAGCACAAAAGCAGAGCTACTAGATTCTATATTTATTTCCGTTCAGCGTTCCTTTAATTATTTACCAGATTCAAATATTACAAAAGACAATTATATTTTGCTGCGTTATATTTCTAAACGTTTTTACAACATGGCTTCACTGCAGCTTAAAGACACTACACTTATGAAGTCAATGGCAGCAGATAAAAGCAATAATGCTGCCGCGCTTTTAAAACGTTACCATGCGAATGCGCTTGCAAATTTTAATAAATTTAAATCCATATATGAAACTTATTTTCCAAACATGGACGTACGTAAATACGAACTCGAATTTTATGAAGCTTTGGGAAGTTACTTTTCGTATTTATTTGAAAAAGATAATTCAAATGCCGAAGCGGGCAGCTTGGCTAAATCGGCATATTTAAAAGTATTACAAATTGATCCCAATAACGTGTTTGCCAATATACAAATGGGCTTATTGTATTACAACCAGGCAGCTAATATTATTCAAAAACTTAATGAAGATACTCCACTCGAAGAGTTGGATTTAGTACAAGATAATTTAGTAAAACTCGGTAAGCAAAGTGAACAATTTGTCTCCAAAGGATATCAAAACGATCAAAATAATTTAAAAGCCATCGAAGCTCTGTTTTATATCTACAGACTCTTAAATGATTTTAATAAATCCAACGAATTTAAATCCTTGGGTTTGCAAAAAGGATTAAAACTCGAAGAAACCCAACCCCAAAAATAAGTCCATGTTTGATAAATTGACAATTGGCCGCCGGCTAAATTTGGGTTTTGGTATTTTTATTGTTTTAACCATAACCGCTTTTATTTTAACACTGCTTACGCTTTCTTCGAGCCGAACAACCACTGAAAACGTAATAGGCAAAGTAACCCCTTCTGTTGCAGCACTTAAAGAATTTAATTTTTTATTACAACGTTCACAAACCTTGATTTCAAAATGGTATTATAGTAAAGATGTAAATGATGCCGGCCGTGTTGAACTTGAAAAACTCATCGCAACAGACTATGTAAAACAAAAACAGTCGGTAAGTCGTTTTACCGATTCGTGGAAAAACACTGAACTTGAAACCTGGAAGCGCATTATTGGTAAGGCGGATACGCTGTTTTTAGATTACCGCCTTAATATCATGGAACCGCTTGTAAATTTGGAGTCGTATAACGATCCCGGAATTTATTTTTTAGCTGAAAACGCTTTACGTGATGCCGAATCGGATTTAAACGATTTATACCAGAGCCTTAACGCTTTAATTACACAAAAACAAATAAATGCCAGTGATGAAAATGATAAACTATTAAACTCCTTTAGATTTTTAGAATGGTTTGTTAAATTTATGGGTTTAGCACTTGTTATAGGAGGTATTGCAGTAGCCCTTTTTACTGCACGTTCTATCGTAAAACCTGTACATGAGTTAAAGGGTATGATTTTAACAATGGCTAAAGGTATTTTACCCAAAACCCGAATTCCAGAACGCAAGGATGAAATTGGTGAAATGAGTAATGCCCTAACGGAGCTTATTAATTCCATGGAGCGTACTACCGAATTTGCCAAAGCTACAGGGGCTGGTGAATTTGATGCCAATTTTAAGCCATTAAGTGAAGAAGACACATTAGGCATGGCATTATTAAAAATGCGTGAAGACCTAGCGGAAAACGAGCGTATTTTGGAGCGCAAAGTGGAGGAACGTACAGAGGAAGTGGTTCGTCAAAAATCTGAAATTGAACGCAAAAGTACTGAACTGGAAGAAGTGTATTTGCAGTTAAAAGACAGTATACATTACGCCAAACGCATTCAAGATACTATATTACCAACTTCACACAAGGTTAAACGGTTACTGCCCGATGCATTTGTTTTATTTAAGCCTAAAGACATTGTAAGTGGGGATTTTTATTGGATAGAAGAAAAAAACGATTGGGTGTATTTTGCAGCAGTGGACTGTACAGGGCATGGTGTTCCAGGTGCATTTATGAGTTTACTCGGCTACAATAACTTAAAAGATATTTTAAAGAATGCCCACTTAATAACACCTGCTGAAATTTTAAATCAATTACGGGATAATCTTATATCTACCTTAAGTGCGGAAGGTTCTGCCCAGGCCAAAGATGGCATGGATATTACTTTGTGTGCAATACATTTTAAATCTCGAAAATTGCAGTATGCCGCAGCATTCAATCCGTTAATAATTGTCAGAAATGGCGCTTTGACAATCCATTCAGCCAATAAATTTCCTGTTGGGTTTCATCATGGCGAAAAACAAGCTTTTGAAAATCATGAAATCGAACTTCAACCGGGCGATCAAATTTTTGTATTTTCAGACGGTTATGCCGATCAGTTTGGTGGACCTCATGGCAAAAAGTTTATGGCAGGAAATTTTAAACGCCTGTTAGAAAAAATCAGCACCTACGATTCATTTAAACAAAAAGAAGTTTTAAATACATCACTTATTGAATGGCAGGGAGTACACGAGCAAGTGGACGATGTGCTTGTAATTGGTGTTAAAATGACTTAAGCCGATTCAAAATCTTTAATCCGCACCTTCCATGCATCAGGCACTTCCATGCTTTGCTGATTTGAGTAATTCATGCAAACCAAAACACCTTTGCACTGTGCGGCTAAATGGTATCCGTTATTAAGGTGGTAAATATGGGTTTCTGTTTTTACACTTTTATTTCCAATTTCTGTTACCTTACTGCAGCAGATCGCTTCGTCTCCATATTTAAGTGAGTGTATAAAATCCATTTCGGTACGAGCCAACACAAAACCGTGTAGGTTCCAGTTTACTAAATCTTTCAAAACGGTGTTAAAATATTCAACACGTCCATATTCAACATATTGATGGTAAACGGCATTGTTTACATGATGCAGCCGGTCAATGTCAGAAAACCGAATCTGCAAAGCAATACGATGTTTAAAAGCGTTTTCAATATTCATACCATGCGTTGTTCCAATTCTAATAAAAGGGTGTTTAATGCATTTTTTACAGCAGCATCCATTTCAAGATTTTGTAAACGGAGTTGGGCTTGTTTATGATATTTGGATACGGTTTCCAAACAATGTTTTGTAGCACCGGTTTCGTTATACCATGCACGATGCAATTTTATTTTTTCAGAATTAAAATGGGGCGCATGTGATTCTAATTTAAGTTTTGGCATTTCTTTTTTGGAATTGCTGTAAATCCACAAAAGTGTTTTTTTGCCCCCAATAATATCGCCCCCAATTGTTTTACCAAAAGGTCCCGTGGTTTCAGCAAAAGCATCTAAATAATCATCTAATATTTGAAACGCAATGCCGGTATCCACACCAAAATGGTATAATTCGTGTTGTAATTCCATTTTCCCCCCCGCTGTAATGACACCCAAT
>Ga0255166_1000715_pt1 | contig 10834 bp, 26 predicted proteins | sample Atl_Cont_RepC_8d_FD_186013 | JGI IMG/M metagenome (GOLD analysis project Ga0255166, IMG submission 186013) | Freshwater microbial communities from Altamaha River, Georgia, United States - Atl_Cont_RepC_8d | ecosystem: Environmental > Aquatic > Freshwater > River | place: USA: Georgia | collected...
ATTTATACTTGATAGATTAAAGGATGAAGAATAATGATAATTGCAGTACAGGGCAGTAAAGACTTTGATGATTACCAGGTGTTTTTACGTGCCATGGGGGTAGCAATGTCAAGCATGAATAAAGATGATAAAGAAATTTATATTTATTCAATAGGTCCAACAAGAATTAATTCAATGGTTTTGGAGTTTTGTAATCTATCAGAGCGTGGCATGAAGGCCAGGGGTATGAAGATGAAGAGCTACAAGGTTCCATCCGAATGGATTCTAGAGAATATGGAACATGTAAATTATTTTGCATTTCTCAGCAAGCCAAAACAATCTGTTTCAAAGTTAGTTTCAGAGGCTGAGTTAAAAGGAATAGAAGTAGGAATTTTTAGATACTAAAGGATAAAACTATGATTATTAAAAGTTTAGAAAAAATGGAAAAAATTGTATCAAAAAACAAGAACCTATCATGGGTTGGTTGGGATGTTGTTGATAGAAAAAGATCTGAGTCTGGGCGCACTGCCGTTAGTGGCGTAAGGGTTGACGGAGTTTGGTATCTTCAAAGAGTATATCCTGTTAGCCGTAATGGATGGGACATTCCTTATAAGTATAAGGACTAGACATGAAGCAGCATCTTTGGAAAGATCAGTCTGCCTGTTTGGGTATAGATACAAATATCTTTTTTGATAAGTACGAAGAAGATATAGATGCACGTCCAATAGTTGATTCTCTTTGCAAGTCCTGTCCAGTTGCCAAAACATGTTTTGCTGTAGGTGTATCTGGAAAAGAGTGGGGAGTATGGGGCGGTATATATCTTGAGGGTGGAGAAATATCAAAAGAGTTTAACAATCATAAAGATAAAAAAACTTGGGGTGAAACATGGAAAGCTTTGACAACGGAAACGAAATAACTAAATTCAGTACCATATGCTCTATATTATCCGAGCTTTGGATGAATTATAAAGAAGATAAAGACTTCAAAGAATTTATTGAGTACAACGATTTGGGGCTTCCACTTGCATTTTTAATAGATTCTGAGATTGTAGAATCAACAGATCAGGCAGAGCAATATGTTAGTGAAACTTGGAATATATTTTTATCAGCACTTGGCGTTGAAAAAGATACAGGATGGGAATCACTTGACGATCTATTTAAATATATAGAAAAGAAAAATGGTAAATAGTATGACTAAAATATTAAAAATTATAGCTGAAGAGTTTAATGCTGAAGAATTTATCAATATTTTGCCAGCATCTGAATTTATTCCAGAATGGTATAGACAATCTCCTATTAAAACGCCTCAAACCTTTTCAGAATTATCATTGACAGCACAAGGGGCTACAAATTCAACTTATAAAAGATGCACTCCATTTTTTGATGCTATGACATCTGGATATATTGCATATTTAACAGCAGATATAGAGGTTATACAAAGACCAAATGGGACACCTTTTATTGCTAATAGAACAAATAGACTTATTGTTTCAGACCACTCAGAGCAGCAGTGGATTGGTCTGCCAGAGCCAAGTGGATATCACCGTGTAGTATATAAATGGCATAATCAATTTTCTTTTAATTCTACAGAAGGGTATTCACTTCTATTTACTCAGCCAATTAATCGTTTTGATCTGCCATTTTTAACTGTAACTGGAATTGTAGATGTAGATAAATGGGATCTACAGGTTCACTATCCATTTTTTATTAGACAAGATTTTCATGGAATTATAGAAAAGGGTACTCCAATTGTTCAAATTATTCCAATTAAAAGAGAAAATTGGGAAAGAAAATTTGAGCCATATGAAGAAAAAAATACTCGTTCTAAATTAGATAAATTTTATTCAACAATAAAAAGATCTTATAAAAATAATTATTGGACAAAAAAAGAGTATAAATAATGTATACAGATACAATGCGTAGAGCTTTTCATTCTATTACACCGCCAAAAAATTTTGGTATAAATCTTATTGATAATGATACATTTATTACAATAAAATTAGACGAAAAGTCATTTATTAGAATGACGCATGATGAAAAAATTGAGGCAGTCAAATATATCTCTATGGTAAAAAAAGCCTTAGAAATGGAAGGCGCAATAGTATTAGTAACAAGAGAGCCACTTAAATGATTAAATATTTATTTATGTCAATTATTTGTAGAATTAAAGATCATGTCTTGACAGATATAGGTTCTTGCCCTTATACTGGTAAGACGTACAATGTTTGTACGAGATGCCTTAAAACTATGGAGAATTAATGCAAACATTTTTAACATCAACCAATAGCTTAGAATGTGCTAATAATCTTGATAATAAAAGATTAAACAAACAAATACTTGAGGGCTATCAAATCCTTAACGTACTCTCTGGCATGTCTAAAACTGGTGGATGGCGCAATCATCCTGCCGTGTTGATGTGGAAAGGCTATGAGCGTGGTCTTTGGGACTATGTTCAAAGCATGGTGCATATAGCAAACCTGCGTGGTATTAAAACAGAAAATAATGTAAATAATCTTAATGCTTTATATAACCAATGCTGGGAAGACTGGGGAGATGAATATCCAGAATTTTGGCGGGATGAAAATAAAGTAATGCGTATTATCACTACACATCGTGCTAATTTATTCAAGAAAGATCCTTTATATTACGTAAAGTATCAATATGCTGTAGATAGTCCATATAATGCTCCATGCTGTCCAGATAGAAAAGAACCTTGTAAGTATTATTGGCCAACACATGTCAAATAAATTTTTTATATCAATAGCAAGCTACCGTGATCCCGAATTAGAAAGAACTGTTAGATCTGCTATAGATAAATCTTCAGGAAGAAATGAATTATATTTTGGAATAGTTATTCAAGACTATGAAAGAGATATTCCAGATCTTTCTTGGGTTCCTAATCTATCTTTAGTGACTATGCATCCTAAAGAGGCTAAAGGGGCAGGATATGCAAGAAGTATAGCGATGAAATTATATGATAATCAAGAGTATTTTTTACAAATAGACTCACATACCATTTTTGAAAATGATTGGGATCTACTTTGTTTGAATGAAATTAATAAAGCACAAAAAATATCCAATAATAATAAAATAATTTTATCTTATTTTCCACCACCATATTTTGTAGAATTAAACAATTCAGTATCTTTTCCAATAAAAGATAAAGAAAGAGTTCCATATCCAACAAAACAAAAACCACTATTGAATAAAAGAATGGAATGGACTGCACAGAGAATAGAGTTTGCAGATAAGTCTTTTTTAAATCCAGAGGAGTCTAGTACTGTTCTTGGTGGTTTTATATTTGCTCCTGGATATATTGTTAAAGAAGTTCCCTATGACGAAGAAATATCTTTTTTTGGAGAAGAAATTTGTTTTGCGATGCGATCTTGGACTAGAGGATGGGATATATATTCCCCATCAAAAAAAATAGCCTACCATTTTTATGGTCGTGGAGGGTATAAGAAAATATGGAAAGATAGTAGGCTGAGGGTATCTTCTTGGAAAGACATAGAAGAGATATCAAAAAATAAACAAATGAAGGTTCTATGCGGAATAGAGCGTGGTATATATGGGGCTGGAAGCCTAAGATCATTAGCAGATTATGAAAATTTTTGTGGTCATAAATTTAAAGATTTCTATGGTATAGATTTTGACTAATGTAGTATACTTATATATGAAAAGAGGTTTGTTGTGAATATAACTATTGCCGCTCTAGCTATGTTTTCTATATCATTTTTTATTGCATATATACATGCAGCAATTAATCTTAAAAAAACTACAGCTATGCTTACAGAAATAATATTAGTACATCTTGCGACAACAAACTCTGTTCCAGAATCTATTAAAAATCCTATTTCTCCAGATGATATACATAAAGAAAATTTTATAAAGTTTTTATCAGATTCCCGTGATTGGGCATATCAATATATTGAAGATGTTCAAAAAGGAATATCTGAATTTGTTTCTGAAGTAGAACCATCAATTAATTATTTTAATGAATATGGAATAGTTATAGAAGGAATGCCATTATACAATGACATGAAAAAGTTTTCAGATAGTTTTGAAAAATTAAAAAAACTTTTACCAGAGGACATTGATGATAGACGCTAGAGGTATTCCAACGTGTATATGTCCAAATTGTGGAAGCAATCTTTTTAGAGCACTTGTTTCTTTTGATCCAGAAACTTATACAATTGGAATGTATCATTTAGATATTCAGTGTCATGATTGTGGTGCACTTGCTACCGCACCAACACCAATAGACAACCCAGACAAGGAAGATGATGATAATTCCAAAACTGAAGAACTTTGAAGAAAGTTTAAAATATAATTACGCTGTTTGTGAGGTTGTTTTATGTAATAAAGAATCGTACAGACTTGCCATGACAGAAACAAGATTTGTAGATTTTTGTGAAGATCATTATAAAATATATATATTGGGGGAAGAATGAAAGATATATTGTTATCAACAATAACAGGTTTTGGATGTGGCGTAGTATTCGCAGCATTCAAATTGCCAGTTCCAGCGCCACCAGTTTTTGCAGGGGTGGCAGGAATAATTGGTCTCTGGGCTGGCTATGCTATACTAATAAAAGTTCTATCCTAGGAGGAAAAAATGGAACTAAGTAAGAAAAATAAGGCAATGCTTGCATCATATGCTCGTTCAGTAGTTGGTGCAGCTTCAGCTCTTTACGTTGCTGGCGTAACAGATCCAAAGGATCTATGGGCAGCACTTGTTGGTGCTCTAATTCCAGTAGCAGCACGTGCAGTAAATCCAAACGATCCAGCATTTGGACGTTTGCCAAAAGCATCTGCTGTAGAAGAGGCTCTTAAGGCTGCAAAGCCAAAGAAGAAGTCCGAGTAAATAGTTCGGAAAGATAGGGCGGGCCTAGAAATAGGCTCGCCTTACTTTTAAGTGAGGGGTAAATGAATTACGAATATTTTGAATCTTATTCTTCTTATGGAGAAGATTCTATATTAAACGGGGTAATCAAAAGACTATCTTGGCTAATGAATAAAGATCTTTTTGAACAAAATACATACATAGATATAGGATCATTTCATCCAGTAAGAGAATCAAATACATACTTTCTTTATAAGAAGGGATGGTTTGGCACACTTGTAGATCCAAATAGTTATTTTAATGCAATAGTTCATGAAGAAAGGCCAAATGATATATTGTATAATTGTGCTGTAGATACAGAGGAAGGCACAAAAGAATTTTATATGTTTGGAAATATAGATTCATCAAATACACTATCTGCTGAGTTTGCAGAGAGAAAAAGATCTAGTCAGCATACTGATATTTCATGGGTAGCACAAGTTCCTACAAAGACTATTAATGATATTATAAATATACACATACAGTATTTTCAAAAAACACCTTTCTTTTTAAACATAGACATTGAGGGTAAAGATTTTGATGTAATAAAGACATACTCTCACGATGTTAGAATTCCTTTTATTATGTTAGAAGATGATAGTAATCACATATTTAATGGATCTTCTATTAGAAAATATATGGAATCAATAGGTTATGAACCTATAGCTACTACATTTCTTACTACACTTTATATAGATAATCAATCTAAATATTTTCCTTATTTAAAAAAGATAGGAAGATATGAGTAAGGATATTTTTACAGAATATTTTTATAATAATTCTTGGAACGGAAAAGAGTCTGTGTCTGGTCCAGGTTCTGACTATGAACAAACAAAGTATTTAATACCAGAGATACAGATTTTACTTAAAGAGCTTAATGTAAAAAGCATACTAGATGTACCGTCTGGCGATTTTAACTGGATGCGTAGAGTAGATTTGGATGGTATAAAATATATTGGTGGTGACATTGTTGATAAGATGGTTAAAATTAATAATAAAAAGTATGGCACAAAAAATATACTATTTAAATCAATAGACATAGTTAACGATTCTTTGCCAGAAGTAGATCTTGTAATGGTAAGAGATTGTTTTGTGCATTTACCAAACAAAGATATATTTAAAGCTATAAATAATATAATAGATAGTAAATCAAAGTATTTACTAACTACAAATTTTATGTGGAGGTCGCCAGATGCTAATATAGACATTAAAGTTGGTGCATGGAGACGATTAAATTTAGAGAAGGCACCATTTAATTTTCCATTTCCTAAAAATATAATTATTGAAGGCAATATACAATCCTATGATAGAGATAAAACTATGTCATTGTGGTATATAAAGGATCTTGAGAGATATAATGGCTGAGTTCGGATCTTTATGGGTTGGTAGACCATTAAGTAAAATAGAAAACTTATGCTTATCCTCTTTTATTTATCATGGCCATAAATTTAATTTATTTGTTTATGATATGAGCCTAGTTGTTCCAAATGGTATTAATAAAATAGATGCTAGAGAGATCATAGAAGAAGATAAAATATTTAAAACTGATAATTCATATGGACCTTTTGCAGATATGTTTAGATACAAAATGATTCAAAAAACTGGTTTAACTTGGACTGACACAGATAATATATGTTTAAAAAGTAAGTGGAAGTTTCCAGAATATTTATTTGGTATGCAGGGAGGGCCACACAAAATCATAGCAAATGGACTATTGCGGGCACCAAAAGACTCTGATTTCATTTCAGAATTAGTAGAAATATCAGAATCCTTTAATAAGAAAAAAATAACTTGGGGAGAAATAGGTCCACAGCTAGTTACTGAAAAAATTTATAAATATAATTTACAAAAATATATACAAGAACCAGATGTTTTTTATCCAATTAATTACTGGGAATGGAAAGATATATTTGATCCAGAGATGCGTAATAAGGTTATTAGAAGGGCAACAAATAGCCACACCCTTCAGATCTGGAATCAAATGCTAAATAGAGAGGGTACTGATAAAGAATCATTTCCTAAAAAATCTGCGATAGACTACTACTATAAGCTATACGTAGGAGAAGAATGAAGATAAATTTAATAGAAATACCAGTATTTTATATTAATATGTCTAAGGACAAGCATAAAAAAAAGCATATAGAGCAACAACTTTCAGATCTTGGCTTTAAAAATGTTACTAGAATAAATGCTGTTGAGGATAAGAAGAATGGTAGGGTGGGCCTATCTAAGTCTCAATTAATGGCTCTAAGCCAGGTTTCAGCCCCTTTTATAGTGCTGGAGGATGATGCTGACCCAAATAGCTTTGAACCCGTTATAGAGGTTCCTGACGACGCTGATGCGGTATATTTGGGCAATTCTCAGTGGGGGCTCCAAAGCAGCCATGCTGGATTCTATTTAAAATATAAGAAAGTTGAAGGATATCCAAAAATATTACGTATATTTAATATGTTATCTTCTCATGCTATTTTATATTTAAATCAGGAATATGTGCGGGTATGCCAAAGAACAACCAAATACTGTGCTGAAACATATCCAATGCCTATGGATGTACCATTTGCAATGATACAAAGATTCTTCAATATTTATGCTGTTAATGATCCAATGTTTATTCAAAAAGATTATGAAGGTAAAATGTCTGCTGCCCCGCAATTTACAAACAAAAAGCTTACAAGCTATAAGATTAGGGAACTATCTGATTTTGATCCAAGAACTATGTATTGGGATAATATAATTTAATCTTATCAATAATTTGAGATACATACTTTTCGTAGTCAATATCTATAATAAGATTACCATCAATTAATTTATGGATTTTAACTTCTTTACCTATTTCAAAAAGTATTGATCTAATGTCATCTTCAATATTCATAATTTTATTATAGCACCCCTGGCAGGAATCGAACCTGCGACGCAGACCTTAGAAGAGTCTCGCTCTGTCCACTGAGCTACAGAGGTCTGGAGCGGATGACGAGAATCGAACTCGCACCATCAGCTTGGAAGGCTGAAGCACTACCATTATGCAACATCCGCAATGTGGAACATGTAGGACTTGAACCTACGACGACCCGATTATGAGTCGGGGGCTCTAACCAACTGAGCTAATGTTCCTAATCTTCTAACCTTTTAAGTATATCCCAAGTTCCTGGATCTTTCAACATCTTGTCTACAGCTTCCGAAACTTCCTGTCTAACTGGCGGTATAGAATATTTATCATCCTTCGTAATACTATTAAGAAGGTTCATTATTCTTACACAATCATCATGCTTCCACCATGTATAACAGAATAATTTTTCGTCTGCCTCAATGATGTTAGGACAAGATTTATACTCTTCAACTATTTGATCTATTACTTGCTTTGCAGCTTTTTTACACCCATTACATGGGCATTTCCAATTACCCCTCTGTGGTGTTTGGTTTGGATCCGCCATTATCTGGAAGCCTTTCATTCAAACCTCTTGCTATATCAGCACAAACCATAAATGCTTTCTTTGTTTGTCTGCTTTTAGCTTTGCCGTGAGTAGCCCAAACTTCATATGTATATTCAATATCCATAGCAATTTGTTCTCTAATTTCTTTTACAGTAAAAACAATAAAATCCCATACTTGCTTTTTTTGTTCATCTGTTAATTCTTCAGTCCAGTTTGTCATATATATTCCTTAAAGAATGCCGTGCCAAACACTGAGTAAGGCACGGCATATCTTATATTATCCCTTTGTCCAAGGATCGTTTTCTGTTGTTGCACTAGCCATTGCAGGCTGTTTCGTAATAGTATATGCAGTCAAACCAATTGAGTCTGCAGTTACTTCGTAAGATGTTTTAGTATTTCCAGAACTGTCTGTCCAAGATTCCTGATAAATAGTTCCTGAAATAATTACTTCTTGACCCTTCTTTAGAGTCTTCTTTGTTTGTTCTGCAAGAGTCTTCCAAGCTTTAACGGTCCACCATGATGTGTCACGGTCTTCCCATTCTCCCTTGTCATTCTTTGCACGATCACTTGTTACAACACGAAGTCGCACTCCACTTGTTCCAATTGATTCTGGATCAGCACCAAGGCGACCAACTAGTGTTACTTTAGGATTCATTTTGCTCTCTTTTCTACTAAGTTACGATATCCGTCATACAAGCATATCACATGCCTATTTATTAGTCAACTATGACCAATCCTCGTCATCCCATTTAATTTTATAAATTGTTCCATATTTATTATATAGTGGCCAAGTCTTATCAAATATTAATCCATATATTTTGGCTTTAATTTTGTGATCATATTCTTCTGCATATGATAATCTTAATACAGCCCATCCGCTTATTTCTCCAAACAAATTAGCAACCCATCGTAATGGTGGGCGGGAATTATCAATTCTTTTTGTTTCCCAATCTAATACATCATCTTCATGCATTTGCAATCACCCCACATAAAAACCCTATAATGAATACAGCAATAATAATAGCTCCTGTATATCGTCTTTCAATGTATTGTCTAATAACATCATTAGCAATAATTTGATCAATTTCTACAGAGTTGTTATCTTCATCTTTTGTAAAATATTTATATCTTTTCACTTTTTACCTCTAGCAATGTTTGCTGCCATCATTCTCATGCCTAAAGCATTCTCTATAGATGGCTTAATTTCAATAGATTCAATCTCTTTTGCTATTTCTTCACGCAAATCTTGGAGGTGCATATCTAAAGTTTTTTCGGTCATTTATGTTCCTTTCTATGTCTATTTAAAGTGTCATGAGCAAAGATGCCCCAGCGCACTTCTATTTCTTTTTTGCAAACATCGCAAATTACAACTCTACCCATGTATCAAGTATAGCGCAAAATGGATCTAAAGTCAATCTTTAAAGTTCGGCGAAAAATAGAAATACAAAACCAACGTATGCCCTGAAACAGGGCGGTATGGTTATTTTTCTCTAATCTTTTTGCCACATCTCCTACAATACATATTATAGCTAAATACTAACTTATGTCCTAAATTTTTACACTCTTCTTTTGCAGACTCCATATATAAATTATATCCTAAAACAGGGGGTATATCAAATATCAATTTTCTCAGCATCATCAATATGATCGTCTATATCACGATAAATAGGAAATATCTCTTGTATTATCTGTTTCAACTATTCTCTCCCATCCACATGTATATAAACATCTGTAGAATATGGAATTTTCTAGCTCTATCGTAATATATTGATGTAAATGCATTAGATTATTATAAAGCTTTTTATACAGAAAGGGAGCCTTTTATCACTCATGCTCAGGAGGACATCCCCAGAAAGGGAGGGACGATTTGCTACCCCAGAAAGGGAGGGTAGACAAGCAATTTCTTGCCTGCTATATAAGTATATCAAACACCATATATCATGTCAAATAGGGGTATCCACAATTTTGGGCGGTATATAGGAAATGCTATAATATCCCTAGTATGATAACAAACTGTATAGTATGTAAGACTAAATTAGTCCCTATCGTATATGATAGATTAGATCCAGAAATCCTAGATATGCAGGATAAAGGGTTAATATTGGTTGGATTGAATAAAGGACCAGGAACACCTAATTCATTTTGCCCATTATGTGAAGAATCATATATGGACTTTACAAATACCCCGCAATTTTAAAGCTATTCAACTTCCTGATATTTATGATCATCACAAACTGGAAATAGTTTTTCAGCAATAGCTTTTATACCCACTGATTTTGCGTCGCAGAAGAAGCATATGGACATAAATTTTTCATTACGTAATCTCATTTCGTCCAATGCTTGAATTAGACGCACATCCTTATACCACTTAGTATTCTGACTAGCCATATATAAATTATAACATAGTTATCCACAGCTTTATCCACATATTGAGACAAATATATACAAGTTATCCACAAGTTATCCACAGATAAATCTTACTGATAATATTTTTATTTTCTATGGATGGAGGAAAATGGAGGAAAGTGGGGAATGGAGCACCC
>Ga0255166_1000729_pt1 | contig 10564 bp, 6 predicted proteins | sample Atl_Cont_RepC_8d_FD_186013 | JGI IMG/M metagenome (GOLD analysis project Ga0255166, IMG submission 186013) | Freshwater microbial communities from Altamaha River, Georgia, United States - Atl_Cont_RepC_8d | ecosystem: Environmental > Aquatic > Freshwater > River | place: USA: Georgia | collected...
GCTAAATCATCTAAGATGCAGTCGTCTTCGTGATCGAGATCAAAAGGATGGATAGAAATTCCTCCGGATTTTGGATCTATTTTGCCAAAAATATTAAGTTCATCTGTAACGATAAGTTTTCTAACTTTACCTTGAACAACAGCTTTTGCAATATGGAAAATATTTTTGGTAGCTTTATTTTCATCTTCAGCAAAACGAAATTCCACAAGCGATTTTTCGAGTGAACGACGAGAATCGTCTCGAGTGATTTGGATTAATCTTTGTTTGTAAAAACCAATCTGATCGATCTTGAACTGATCGGCAATCGAGGTTTTAACTAAATTTTTATATTTTATCTGATTACGAATTTCTTTTAGCTGTGGTGGTTTTCCAGCCATGAATAGCTTAGGTTGCGAAAAATGAGTTAGCTGAGATATTAAATCATCTAACAGTAATAAATTTTGTTTCTTGACTGATTCTGCTAAACTCAGAGATTTGATAAGTTTAAACGTATTCTGATTACCAAAATATAAATGTAAATCATTATCTTGGATACCTAAGAATAAATAATCCTGATCTCCTTGTAGCCAGCGCAGGAGTGGCTTTATATGAAAGCTATTGGCAACGTGGCATTGTCTCTCAAGTGATATTGGTACACTGAGCACTCTAAAGTAATCTTTTGTTCTAAATAGACCAATATTGCATTTAATACTGTTAAATATTCGGCCATCATAGAGTAATGATTCAATTGGTTCTAAAAATTTTTTTATTTCTTCATTTTCCAAAGCTGTTGAAAGATACTCTCCTGCTTCGGATATAATTTCATTTAACTGTTGCTTAAGATCAACCAAGTCTCCGCGGTTGACCAAATAAGCAGTTAAATGAACTCCATTAGTAGATTCTAAAATTGATCTCAAAGTTTCCTTTTTTTCTATGATCATAAAAACCTCCTCAGTGAAGTTAATCAAAAGAATCGTTCTTTTGATTAACTAACTTTACGGCATTTATACGAATTGCTAAAATAGATAAATAATCTATAGTTTATTACTTAAAGCGATATTAAAAGTTTGAGTTGATCTCGTAGAAACTACAGGCTTTCGGCAGCTTTTGAAGCTATCTCGTTTCAATCAAAATTCGCTTGCGCTCATTCTCAGGAAATTTTTCAATCGCGTATCGCAGCATTGTTCGTGGCATTTTTTTACCAAAGCGAGTAATAAATTTTTTCAGTTCAAGAAAGTTTTTTTTACCAGCTTCGCGAAGCATCCAGCCAGTCGCTTTGTGCATGAGATCTTCAGTCTCTGTAAGGAATTTCGGAGCCATTTTAAATGTTACATCAGTTTTTTTTCTTTGAATCGGTCTTAACGTTGATACAATTGAAATGCGACGATCCCAATGCCATTTTGACTTTGAGAGTTTAACTAAAGTCGAATAGTTATTTGTAAGAAAGCAGTAATCGCCTAAAATTTTATAAGCTGATAAGTCGACAAGATCCCAATTGTTAATTCGTTTAGTTTTTTTAAGGTAAAACTGCACAATCTTTTTTTTCTGAGATAAATCTTTTGTTTTTTCGTATTGAATGACCAAAATTGTGAGACCAAGGAGTCTATCTTCATGAATTTCACTTTGCAAAAGAATATCAATGTCTTTTATGTTTGTGTCGGCATATTTTTTAGCAATAACTCGCATGTCTGGAACAGTGACACCAATAAATATATCACCTTCGCCATACTGACCAGGACCTGTTTTGAAAAAATTTTGAAATAAATCTTTTTTTTCATTTTTAGCTTTTTTACGTAATTCAATCTGTTGAGGAATGAGTGTTTTTTTCATTATATACCTTTAGGGTTAGAATAAATCTCGAGCCAGTTCTTTAAGTGTTTCAGTGAATTCTTGAATAGGTTCTTGTAGGAAAATATTTTTACGACCAATCAAATAAATGTCACGGTCTATGTTTGGTGAGAATAAGGTGTAGCTTTTTTTGGGTACATTCTGATTAAGAGCTACGCCTAGCGGAATAATACCGTGACCAAACCCTTCTTTGACCATTTGAGTGATAGCTAAAAATGATTCGACAAAAATAAACTCTGCATTTTTAATTTTTATGTTTTTTTGTAATTTGTCTTCAAGTGTTTTCCATGTGCCTGAGTTTTTCTCGATTGTAATAACTTTATTTGTTTCATTCATGTTGTCGGCATCGAATCGGTTAAAAATAAATACGAGTGGCTCATCTATAATTTTAGTGGAAATCAAATTCTGCGGTGAAAAATGACGTTGTTGTGGCACGCAAATTCCTAAATCATAGCGGCCTAGTTTAACATTTTCTTCAACTAGGGTACTCCGATGAACGTGCAAGTCGAATTCTAAGTTTTTAATTTTGCGCAAAGCTTGTTTAATCAACTTTGGTCCCCACGTGGCCGCAATAGAATCGGCAAGCCCGATAGAGTAACGCATGTGACCTTTTGTTAAGTTTAAATCTTTGAGACTCTTAAATTCCGCAAGTAATGGTTTGGCTCTTTCAAGAAATTGACGTCCCTCTGATGTGAGACGAACTCTTCGACCATCGGGTTCGATGAGTTTGTAATGCAGCTCGTCTTGTAGGGATTGCAGGCGTTTGCTGACGGCGGATTGTGTTATGCGCAGCTGTGCAGCAGCTTCGCTGATTGTACCAGTGCGATCCAGGGCAATTAGGGCTTCAATACCATCTATCATAGTTAATATATTAGCATTAAATTATTCTCAAAACGACTAAATTATATTCCAAATATTCAATTTTTTCTTGTATGATCTTAGTCGAAGATAGAAATGAAAACGAATTGAAAATATAACTAAACCAAAAGGGGTTCTTATGGCTGCAAAAATCGAAACAACACCTGAAATGGTGAAAAAGGTTTATCAAACGACTCGCGAAAAAACAGAAGTTATTCGCAAACGTTTAAACCGTTCATTAACTTTAGCTGAAAAAATTATTTACGGACACTTAGATGATCCACAAAATCAAGAGATTAATCGTGGTTCTTCATTCTTGTTATTAAGACCAGATCGCGTAGCAATGCAAGATGCAACAGCGCAGATGGCGATTTTACAGTTTATCTTAGCTGGTAAAGACGAAGCGGCTGTTCCATCAACAGTTCACTGTGATCACTTGATTCAAGCCTATCAAGGTAAAGAAAAAGATATGGCAGCATCAAACACAACAAACAAAGAAGTTTTTGATTTCTTAGCGACAGCAACTTCAAGATACAATATTGGTTTTTGGAAACCAGGCGCTGGTATCATTCACCAAGTTATTTTAGAAAACTATGCCTTCCCAGGTGGTTTGATGATCGGTACAGATTCTCATACACCGAATGCTGGTGGTTTAGGAATGTGTGCTGTCGGTGTCGGTGGATCTGATGCTTCAGACGTTATGGTGGGTTTACCTTGGGAAGTTAAAAATCCTAAATTAATCGGCGTTCACTTAAAAGGTAAAATGAACGGTTGGACATCTGCAAAAGACGTTATTTTAAAACTTTGTGGAATGCTAACTGTTAAAGGTGGAACTGATAAAATCGTTGAATACTTTGGTGAAGGTGCTGACAGTATTTCTTGTACTGGTAAAGCAACAATCACAAACATGGGGGCTGAGTTAGGTGCAACTTGTTCAGTGTTTCCATATGATGCGAAAATGGCTGGTTACCTTAAAGCAACTGGTCGTGCAGAATTAGCTGCAATTGCTGATGCTAACAAAGATATTTTAAGAGCGGATGACGACGTTGTTGCCAATCCTAAAAAATATTTTGATGAAGTTTATGAAATCGATTTATCTGCATTAGAGCCACATTTAGTTGGTCCACATACTCCAGATTTAGCACGTCCTATTTCGAAATTAGCTGAAGAAGCTAAAGCTAATGGTTGGACAACTAAAATTTCATCTGCGCTTATCGGATCTTGTACTAATTCTTCATACGAAGATATTGGTCGTTCAGCGATGTTAGCCGAGCAAGCTATGAAAATTGGTTTGAAGATGAACCAACCATTTTTAGTTTCTCCTGGATCTACGCAAATTCAAAATACAATCACTCGTGATGGCCAAATGAAAACATTTGAAGCTGTAGGTGCGACAGTATTAGCGAATGCATGTGGACCATGTATTGGTCAATGGAAACGTGATGATGTTAAATCGGGTGAGAAAAATACAATTGTAACTTCATTTAACAGAAATTTCCGTGGACGTAACGATGCTAATATGGAAACTTTAGCATTTATCGCATCGCCTGAAGTTGTTATGGCATTGGGACTAGCGGGTCGTTTAGATTTTAATCCATTGACTGACGAATTAGTTGGTCCAAATGGTAAAGTTAAATTACAACCACCACAAGCTCCTGAGCTACCAGAAAAAGGTTTCGTACCTGATACTGAAGGTTATCAAAAACCAGCTGGAGCTTCGGCAAAAGTTGCGATTGATGATAACTCTCCACGTTTACAGTTTTTACAACCGTTTTCAAAATGGAACGGTCAAGATTTCGAAGGTCATTTATTGTTAGCAAAAGCTAAAGGTAAATGTACAACAGATCATATCAGCCCAGGTGGTAAATGGTTAAATTTCCGTGGTCACTTAGATAAAATTTCTGACAACATGTTGTTAGGTGCTGATAATGCTTTTGGTGGTGAAATCGGTAAAGGTAAAAACCAAATCACTGGTGAAGTTAAAGAATTCGCGCAAATTGCTCGTGAATACCAAAAAGCTGGTCAATCATGGATGATCATTGGTGATGAAAATTATGGCGAAGGTTCTTCTCGTGAACACGCAGCAATGTCTCCAAGATTTTTAGGATGTACTGCTGTGATCACAAAATCATTTGCACGTATTCACGAAACTAACTTAAAAAAACAAGGTGTACTAGCTGCGACTTTTGTTAATCCAAAAGATTATGACAAAATTCAAGAAAAAGACAGTTTAACTATCAAAGGTTTAAATGCTTTAGCTCCTGGTCAAAATTTGTTCTTAGAAGCTAAACACGCTGATGGTACAGTTGATAAAATTGAAATCAAACACACTTACAATGCTGAGCAAATTAAATGGTTTAAAGCAGGTTCTGCATTAAATCTTATCCGCTCTGGTGGTAAAATTTAGTTTTTAGTTCTAAAAATTAAATTTTATATAAGTGAGTCCCCGAAAGACTATGTTTTTCGGGGATTTTTTTATTTTTTATAATGTTTATCGTCCGGCCTTACTAGGTAAAGTTGTTTTTTCTGCTGAATTGCTTGAGTTTCCACTCATAACACGTCGATTAAAATCACGTAATTGAGACTCACGTGATTGGTTGTTTGCCTGGTTTAGAAATTGACCTTTTGATGTAGCATAATTGCATTCTTGATCTATTTGATTGATTTCATCTACATATCTTAATAAAGAGCTTTTACTTGAGCGACCACTAAATGATTCAGTAGTTGCTGGGTTAGATAAAGAAAAAATGCCCTTAAGAGTAGTCTTATCGTATGATTTTTGAACTTCGGACTTATCTTTTTCAGTTGCAGAAAATCTGAAAACAATTTCGGAACGAATATTGTCAATATTATCTATAAGATTTTTACATTCTTTTGCTTTACGATCTAAATCTGACAGGTTTTTGAAAGCATCAGAACTTTTTTTAAAATCTTTCCACTCATCGCATTTCTTTTGTGAGAATGTTAAACAGCTTTTTAGTTTTGGCTTAGTTCCAAATGTATTTTTTTCTGATAAATCCATGTCACAATTAGTTTTTGTAACTTCTCCCTTGTTATCGCTTGGATATTGAATTAATGAAAATTTTGAAGCTCTTTCATCATAAAATCCAATGCAAGATTTCTGTTTGTTAGTGTCACACTTATCAACAGCTACAGCCGTTTTATAACCTTCAAGTTGCATACGAGTAACGCCATCACTCACAATAGCAGCTGAATCTTTACTATTTTGAGTGAGTACAATATCTCCATTTGTTGATTGAGTAATATTCATACCAGCATTTATGTATTCAGGAGGTAATAGTCGATATAGTGATGTCTGAGCATTTGTTTGTAATGTTGTTGCAATAATTAAAAGCCCAATCGTTATTTTTAATTGCTTTTTCATCAGTAGTCCTCGCTTAACATCTTATTATCGGTATAAAAGGACTTACTTGTAATAGGACTTTTGAATAGTTGTAATTTACGCTTTCTTTATACAATCCACGAAATAGCATTTTTTACCATTCACGACTTTTGTCGTTAATCCGTGAATATCTGTTTCAAATCCCGGGTACTGAAGATTGAAATCGCGCACAAACTTTAAATAATTCACAATGGTTTTGTTAAAGATTTCTCCGGGAACTAAAAGTGGTATTCCTGGAGGATAAGGCGTTAAAAGAACAGCTGTCGTTTGACCTTCAATTTCATCAATTGGAACTTGATAAGTTTGACCACGGGCCATTTGGTGAAAAGCTTCTGATGGTTTTACATCAGCAGTGATATTTGAAAGATAAACATCAGTTGTCACTTTAGCCATATTTGTTTCGGCATAAGCTAAGTGAATTTTTTGACAAAGATCTTTTAGACCTAAATTTTCATAATGCGGTTGTGATCTTGCAAATTTAGGCATAACTTTACTGACTAAATTATTTTTATCGTAATCAGATTTGAACTGCTGTAAAGCTGCGACTAACGTATTCCAGCGGCCTTTGGTGATGCCAATCGTAAACATAATAAAAAATGAATAAAGACCGTATTTTTCAACGATAACCCCATGTTCAACTAAATACTTAGCAACGATTGTGGCCGGTATTCCAGAATCAGCAAACTCACCATCAACGGTTAAACCTGGTGTAACAATAGTGGTTTTGATCGGATCTAAAATATTAAATTGTTCACTTGTTGTTTTAAAACCGTGCCATGCATTTTGACTGTTATTTAAAAACCAGTTGTCACGATCTAAAGGCTTGGCTGTTTTTTCAAGTTTAGGCCCCCAAACTTGAAACCACCAATCATGGCCCCACTCTTTATCAACTTTTTCCATAGCTAGTCTAAAATCAATCGATTCATTTAAACTTTCTTCGATCATGGCTGTTCCACCAGGGGCTTCCATCATGGCAGCTGAAACATCACACGAAGTAATGATTGAATATTGTGGAGAAGTTGAAGTGTGCATCATGTAAGCTTCATTAAACAACTGCGGGCTAAAATGACTGTTTTCTGATTCGTGAACAAGTATTTGTGAAGCCTGGCTTAAACCTGCTAGAACTTTGTGTGTTGATTGCGTGGCATATATTGTTGATTCTTTTGTACGTGGACGATTAGATCCTATCGCATGCATATCTTGATAAAAAGGATGAAAATTTGCGTGTGGTAACCATGCTTCATCGAAATGTAAAGCATCGACTTTGCCATCAAGTTCTTTTTTTATAGATTCAACGTTGTACAAAATACCATCGTAAGTTGATTGTGTGATAGTTAAAATGCGCGGTTTTTTACTTTTATCTTTTATAAAAGGTGATTCGTTAATTTTTTTCTGAATATTTTCAAATTTAAATTCGTCCTGTGGAATTGGGCCAATGAGACCTAAATGATTACGGGTTGGTGTTAGAAATATCGGTATGGCACCAGTCATCATAATAGAGTGTAAAACTGATTTATGGCAATTGCGATCAACAATAACAATATCATCTGGAGTGATTTGTGAATGCCAAACAATTTTGTTTGATGTCGATGTTCCATTAGTCACAAAAAACAAATGATCAGAGTTAAATATTCTGGCTGCGTTTTTTTCACTCGCAAGTACGGGGCCGGTATGATCAAGCAATTGACCAAGCTCTTCAACTGCATTGCAAACGTCAGCACGTAAAAGATTTTCGCCAAAAAATTGATGAAACATTTGACCAACAGGCGACTTTAAAAATGCAACTCCTCCAGAGTGTCCCGGGCAATGCCAAGAATAACTGCCGTTTTCTGAATAGTTTAACAGTGCTTTAAAAAATGGTGGAGTCAATGATTCTAAATAATTTTTAGATTCACGCGAAATCAATTTGGCTACAAAATCTGGAGTATCTTCTTGGCGATGAATAAAACCGTGAAGTTCACTCAAGATTGAGTTTGGAAGATGTTCACTGGTTTTTGTGTCTCCTAATAAAAACAATGGAAGTTCCGCATTGGATTTTCTTATTGTGCTAATTAATTCATTAACAAGATTTGTTGTTAGCTGATTAGTTTTTGTATCTGAGTTGTTGATATGGGCATCATCGATAGAAATGAGTAGAGCAGAGGCTTTAGCTTGTTGTCTTGAAATGGTGTGTACATCAAGAGGATTTAGAATAACTAAAACTGAGTGTCCCAGTTTTTCAAGAGTGCTAACGATTTGACGTGTTTCTCCGCTTTGAAGATTTTCTTTGTGAAAATTTTCATCAATGACAATGACTGGAAATCGAAAGTTCATGCTGACTCCTTAGGGCTATAATAAATATGCATAAAAATGAATAAAATCAAAATAATAATTGACATATGCATAAATGATAAATGATTATGCATGGCTTATGCATAAATATGAAATCGCAAAAACATCAGTGAGTGTCGTTGGTGCTCGTGGTTACTCTGGGTTAGAGCTTGTAAAATTGCTGATGCGCCACCCGCATGCTGATGTTAAATATGCTTTTGCGACTGGAGACTTTACTCTAGCTGATGGACTTATGATTTCAGGTCTACAAAAAATTCAGTGTTTAAAAGACACAGAGTTGATGTCTCACTTAACAGATGTTGTTTTTTTAGCTACTCCTGCAGAAGTTTCGCATGATCTTGCCCCGAAAATAGTTGCAGCAGGTAAAATAGTTATCGATGTGAGTGGTGCTTTTCGTTTAAAAAAGAATGACTATAAAAAATGGTACGGTTTTGAGCATATGCACTTACCGCTATTGCAAAATGCTCAGTATGGACTTCATCCTTGGGCTTCACCAGTTGGAGGAAAAGCTCAAGTTGTTGCCAATCCCGGATGTTATGCAACAGCTGTTGCAATGGCTCTAGTGCCTGTCATTAAAAACAAACTCATTGATCTTAACACAGTTGTAGTCGATGCCAAATCAGGCGCTTCTGGTGCTGGTAAAAAAGCTGCTGAAAATTTGTTATTTACAGAAGTCGATGCTGAATGCCTACCTTATCGTGTAGGTCGCCATCAGCATTACCCAGAAATTCAAGAAACAATTGAAAATTTATCTGGAGTGCGTTTAGATTTTCACTTTACGACATCTTTATTGCCTGTTCGCCGCGGAATTATAGCAGGCGTATATGCCAATTTAAATACTGGTGTGACAATAAACGATGTTGCTGAAACTTTTAAAAAAGCTTATCAGCATTATTCTTTAGTTGAAATTGGTTCGTGTGAAGAAAGACCTCAGTTGTTGCAGCTTAAAAAAGTCGTTGGCACTGGCAGAACACACATATCGTGGACTGTTCAAGGGCAAAAATTATTTTTATTTTCGTGCATTGATAACTTACTTAAAGGTGCAGCATCGCAAGCTGTAGAAAATTTTAATCATATCTTAGATTTACCAGTTGATTTGGGGTTGACTGGTCTGGAGGCGCAAATATGACATTGGGATTAGGAGTTTTACGTATACCTTTACCAAAAGGATTTCTAGCAAGTGGTGTGAACTGTGGAGTTCGTCGCTACCGCCCAGATATAGGTATGATTATTTCTGAAGTCCCAGCAGTTGCTGCTGGTGTTTTTACATTGAATGAATGTAAAGCTGCGCCCGTTTTATATTCACAAGCTTTATTACCGGCCGATAATGTTCGTGCCATTTTTACAAACTCTGGACAAGCTAATGCAGCGACTGGCAGTGAAGGGGCCGAGAAAAACTTAATGATGGTTTCAGCTGCAGCTAAAGCTCTAGGTTGTGATCAAAATCAAGTCTTAGTTGCCAGTACTGGTAAAATTGGCGAGCAGCTCGATACAGATAAAATATTACCTGCTATGCAAGAACTCGTTGATCGCGCTAATGACAGCGCAGAAAGTTTTGCGACAGCTATTTTAACAACTGATTTAGTTCCTAAAACAGTGACTAACATGGTTCAGTTATCAGGTGGACTCATCAGAATCACAGGAATTAGTAAAGGTTCTGGCATGATTCATCCCAATATGGCGACAATGCTTGGCTATATTTTAACTGATGCTAAAATAACAAAACAATATGCCAATGAATTAGTTAAGAGAACTGCCGATGTGAGTTTTAATATGATTAGTGTTGATGGTGATTCATCAACAAATGATTGCAGTTTCTTAATGGCTAACGGAGCAAGCGGTGTTGAACTTAAAACTGATGATGATTTTCAAAAATTTAGTCAAGCTGTTGAAGAAATTTCTATTTTTCTGGCGAAAGCTATTGCTGCAGATGGTGAAGGTGCTACAAAACTTATTGAGGTACAAGTTCAAAATTGTAGTCAGCTAGATTTAGCTCGCAAAGCTGCGCGTGGGGTAACTCTATCTCCATTAGTGAAAACAGCCATTCACGGAGAAGATCCAAATTGGGGTCGAATCTTGGCGCGTCTTGGTGCTGAAGGTGTTCCTGCATCTGAGTTGCAAGTGATGAGCTTAAAATTACAAAAT
>Ga0255166_1000738_pt1 | contig 10472 bp, 12 predicted proteins | sample Atl_Cont_RepC_8d_FD_186013 | JGI IMG/M metagenome (GOLD analysis project Ga0255166, IMG submission 186013) | Freshwater microbial communities from Altamaha River, Georgia, United States - Atl_Cont_RepC_8d | ecosystem: Environmental > Aquatic > Freshwater > River | place: USA: Georgia | collected...
AATTTGAGAATTATTCGATATCTCTGCATCATATTCCTTGATCCTTATTGTACGATCTTCTTTCATTTCATCGTCATGTTGTTTCTTCACTTCATATATCTTCTGATTGACATCAATGTTGTGTTTGGTATTTGATATTAAGTCTTTGTTGTTAGAGAGTTTGTCTTTAACAACAGTGTTCATACTTGAGAAGATTTGAATGTCGAGCAAGTCCTCGATGATGGCACGACGATCAGCAGCAGACAACTGCATGAACGGTGTGAAAGATGCTGAACCAAGAATGACGATCTGTGTGAAAGACTTGTAGTTTAGTTTAAGAATAAACTTCTCTAGATAGTCTTGGTAGTCTCTGACAGAAGCATCCTGATTCAGCAAAACTGAGTCTTGATATATCTCAAAGATGTTGGGTTTGATACCACGAACAATCTTATACGACTTTCCGTTAGTATCAAACTCAACTTCTACTACAGTATCCTTGTTGTTAATTGAGTTTACAAGGTTTGGTTTGTTAATGTTACGAAATGCTTTACCAAACAACGCAAAACACAACGCATCAAGCATTGTAGATTTACCCGATCCATTGTTACCAACAATCAAAGTATTTGATGCATTATCAAGTTTTATTTCTGTGAAATAATTTCCAGTGGAAAGAAGATTCTTCCACTTTACATTACGAAAAAATATCATTATTTAAATTTAGGTCCGTCTACCCAAACAACGATTGAACGTCTTGTTCCTTTTGTTACTGGTGCAACACCATGAATCATGAAAGAAGGGAATGCCAACACTCTTCCTTTTTTCTGTTCCATCTTTATTAATTTTTCAGGATCAGGTGATCCTGTTTGAATATAAAAATCTCCACCTTCATAATCATCTGGATCAGATAAAATCAAACTTAAAGATAGTTTTCTTGTTTCTGCCATTTCAATTGGTTTGTCCAAACCAAGAACCGTATCCATATGATAATCATATTTTCCAGGTTCTTCTCCTTCTTTACCTTCATATATTGTGTACTGAAAAGATTCAAAACCATTCAAGTCAAATTCATAAAATCTTCTATTCAATTGATCTGCAACAAAAAGCAATCTATCAAATATCCATTGATTTTCTGGATTAGGATTTCCCCAAGCAACTGTAGATTTTCTGGCAGGATTATTTAAATCACTTACACCATCTTTACCTACAGTATAAGATTCTTCTTTCTTTAACGTTTCGCAATACTCAAAAACTTTTTCTAGTTCTTCTTCAGTAAACAAATCGTCCCAATAAACATATGGATATGTAACTCCTGCACGTTCCTTAGGAAACAAATATAACATTCTACTCATTCTGTTTTCTCCACATTCAATGCCTCAACATAAAGTTCACGCATTACTGTTTTTAATTTATCTGGTTCGACATTCAATTGTAGACCATCAATATACTTAGAAAGTATAGTCATTGTATCTTCGGCTTGATCGATCAAATCTTGATCTTGGTCAAGTGAAACTTCAGTGAAGTCCTCTACAATTGACAAGTCAGATATTCCACATTTATATAGGTTATCAATAACAGTGTCGAACATGAATGGATTCTGTTTGTTGATGACAACCACTTTTACATAAGTGTCTTTGTATTGTGTGTAATCATATTGTTTCCAATATTCAAAATCTTGTTTCATATCATCATAGGTTATCTTGTGAAAGATTCTATATGGATTCTGAATAAAGGTAAGTTCTCTAGTATCGGTATCAAAGATGTGAAATCCACGTGGATCATTATAATCTGCCCAAGTCATTTCACCTGGAGTACCAACATAGGTAATATGACCGTCACTTGATTTATGGTGGAAGTGTCCGGTCAATACTATATCATACTTCTTTAAAGATGATTTGTCAATACCTTCATGGCAAATATTACCTCTATCCATTTCAAAACCGGCGATCTCAAAATGACCGAAACATATCTGTGATCTAGATTCTTTTATTTTCTCAAAGATTTCAACTTGGTTATCATCACATATCCAAGGTACGATATCAATAGGAATACCCCGAAAATCAACTGTACTAAAAGAATCGTATATAAAAATATTTTCGTAATCATTTAAGAGTAAAGATGATGAGTTAACCTCTAATGTATTCTTGTATGCAACATCATGGTTACCCAGAAGGGTATGAAAAGTAATACCATTATCTTTAATAGGATCAAAGAAATATCTACGTACAAGATAGAGAGAATTGAAATTAATAAACTTACGGCGATCAAATAAATCTCCTAGTTGTACTATGGTATCAATATTATTCTCTTTGAGATATGGAAAGAATATCTCAGAATAGAACTTCTCATAGTGTCGGTGAAAGTCTAAAGAGTCACCACGCATTCCGTGATGCGTATCTCCTAATATGCAAATTTTCATAATGTTATTCTACGTCAGGTGCTAGGAAGTTGTCAACTCCCTTATTTGTTTTTGCCTTTTTCTTCTTCTTGTTTTCTTCAAAGTTATGAATAAATTCCGATATGTTTTCGTACATCTCGAATTGTTTGTAATTGCCATCTATGTCCTCAAACATTTCTGCTTCGTCTAGTATGCCAAACTGTTCTGTTGCTTTGTACTTCACATATAGTTGTTTCTTCTCTTTCATAATTCTACGCAAGAAAGCATAGTAAATGATCTGTGTAAAATAGGCAAATGGATTCTTTGATTTGTCAGGATCAAAGTTTCTAAAATACATTAGACAGTTCTCAATACCATCGGCAATCATCTCATCACGGAAAGAATAAGATATAAAATTCGGTTTACGTGACAGATGTTCGGCGATCTTTAAGAAACATTCTCCGATGTAATTTGGTATAGGTGGTTCTGATTTTCCCTCTTTTTCTGCAAGATCACACTTAGTTTTATAGTCAACAAGTGCGGCAAGGAACTCATCGTTCTTCACATAATGTTTTTCATTTGCCATATAATTTTCTTTCTACGCTTGACAGTTTTATTTTTCTTTGTATAATGGTTTGTGCTTCAATGAAGTTTTGTTCGCTTTATTTCCTCAATAGCTTCCATTACCTCAGCAGGCATTTCAGTTTCTTCTACTTCTAGATCAGCCGATTCTATTTCACTTTGTAGATATTCATCTAATAGTTTACCAAAATCTTCTTGACGTTGTATATTAATTTCAACCATCTTATTATAGTAGTCAACTAATTTCTTTTTGGGATTAAAGTAAGTTAATACATCCGAATTAGAAACAACAGCATGATCTTCTTCTATTAGTTCGTTAGGTAACCATGGTGCAATCAACATCATAGTTTGTCCAGTAGGTAATCTACGAAAGATTAAACGCATAGGATTAGTTAGTTTAACCATGTTTCCAGTTTGTGCGATATCAGATATGATATCATCTCCATTCTGCATACGAATTAGTTTAATGTTCATGTTTTTATCTCTATGTTGTAAAACTTATAGTTGAACTTTTCATCATCATAAATCTTAACACGTTCTATGAAATGTTTCAAGGTAAAATTGACATTTTTACCGTGTCTAAAATCATCTGCTATGTCGAATAAGACTGCTTCTTTTTTGTTGTCTCCGATTCGCAATCCTCTTCCAATTGATTGTAGATTTCTGACTCTAGATTTAGATGGCGAGGCAAAGACCACGTTATGTAGATTGCGTATATTAACGCCGGTACTAAAAGTACCATAAGAAGCAACAATAATGGCATCGTTTTCTTTCTCCGTTATAGATCGAACTGACTCACGAACTTCTGTGTCAGTACCACCAAAGACAAAGAACACATGTCTATTCTTAGCGTGTTCTTTAATGGCTGCATACAAATTCTTTCCGTGTTTCTCAACGAACTGGAATAGTATGAGAGTGTTTCCTTCAAGGGATAGTGCCAGATTACGAATGAACTCATTTCTTTTCTGGTTCATAACTATATATTCTATTTCTGTTTGATAGTCCCATCCTTTTGCAATCTTACGAACTGATTCTGGATATTCTAATATCAAACATTTGATTTTAAAATCTGCAAGTTGTTTATCTTCAATTAGTTTTGCAGTGGTAGTTGACTGATGTAGAGGACCAAACAATCCTTCAAGTACCAATCTATGTGTCTGTGTTCCATCAATCGTACCAGTACAACCAATACGATACTCTGCATTGACTAGACCAGACATAATGGTAGTTAATGACTTTGATTTGAACTGATGTGCCTCATCTCCAAATACAAAATCAAACTGTTCAAAATATTCAGGCGGATTCTTGTAGATAGATTGCCAAGTAGTAATAGTCAGAAACTTATCTGTATGCTTGTCTTTTCCTGAATACTGTCTATGGGTGTTGTTTGCGGCATCGTAACCATAAGATTCAAAATCAGAATACATTTGCTCAACAAGAGAAGTTGTAGGAACAATTAGTAATCCTTTCTTATAACCTTTATATTGCAGATATCTTAGAATCAAATATTGAATCAAAGATTTACCTGATCCAGTAGGTGATAATAACAACATTCGTTTGTTTCTTATGGCAGTAAGAAATGCTTTGTATTGATAATCTCTTATGCCTTCTGTTATAATATCTTTGTTAAGATCAAGTTGTTCTAAGAATTCATTTGCTTCGACAGCAGAAAAATTAACTGTTGAATTTACATCAGGTAAAATTTCTAATTCATAATCTCTTTCTTCACAAAACTTTTCAATGTATGGAATTAATCCATGATAGATCGTAAAGGTTCTGAGATCAGCCAGTCGTATCTTACCATCCCAAAGTTTATTCTTAAACGCAGGCATGAACTGATAACCTGGAACATAGAATGTAAAGTAGTCAGCAAGTTCTTGTGCCGTACTACGTTCACATTCAAATGATATGTACGCTTCGTTTAGTTTGCGTAAAGTTAAATCTGCCATTATCCACCATTAACAAATCTCTCCCACGCAATAAAGTCACGCAATTGATATGTTCGAGAATTAAGTTCTTTTATAATTGAAATACAAACATCAATGATTTCATCATGCACAAGTTTCTTTGCTTTGTACTTGTTGATATCTTCATCTGCTTCTAAGTATGTAGCGATATCAGATTTGAGTGCAAATGGAAACGGATCCCATCCATACTTTTTCAAATCATCATCGTCTAGTTTACCAGTATAATATTCCCATTTAAGTTTCTTCCAACGATTAAGTTGAAACTCAGCATCTCTTGCCATCATACGATGATTGGACAAGATGGTAACATATTTACTGTGTAGTTTAGGAATGTTTAGAAGTTCTTTACCAGGTTCAGTACGATCAATCTCGGCGTCTTTACGCCACATTTCCAATAGTTCTTCAAGCTGTTTCATAAAGTAGTCTCCTTTAAGGAGAGTATATACTAATTAATAAAGGAATTCAAGCTGAAAATATGAATATCTGAACGTTACGTCGGCAGTAATAATATTATCTGGTGTGTCAGTAGACGAGAAAATAATTGACGATAATGATATAGGAAAACTGTCAACAAATCTTAACTTGTAATGAGGTTTGTTTGACGATGAAAGTACCGTTAAAATACCTTCGGCAAATTGTGGAAAATTAGGATTAACAAACGGTGACAAATCTTTTAGTCCTGCATACTCAGCATAGTCTGTAGGGAATGTAATACCACGCATCCAATCATGGATTTCTTTCCATGAAGTTAAATTTTCATCAACTAAAAATGTTACGTTAAACGGTTCATATATCAACTTCTCACCTGGAGAATATAGATCGACGTAAGGAGTATTGCGAGGAATTTCTGCAAGAGATATTCCAGGCATAGTTACTGACTGACAAAAATACTGTGTATTAGAGACACGAGGAAATGTCAGTATAAACTTATTACCGTGTTGTAAACTTGGATTAATTGCCATAGTTATTCCTATTTGTTTCTACTATTTATGTGCATAAAAAAAGAGGGATCCGAAGATCCCTCTAAAGAACATCATATTGTTATTATTATGAACTACTAAAATTACATTAAGTTTGCAATCTTGAATGCACGATAGTAGAAGTTTGACTGACGGTGTAGAACGCCTTCGCCTTGTGTTGTACCCTCAGCGAATGGGTTTGCTACCATACCGTAACGAGTCTTGAAGCCAATTTTTGGTTGGAAGCTGCCAGTATCAACAGCACGAACCATTTGTAGAGGTACGTATGGGCAGTAGAAAATACCTGCATCATAAGCGTTTGTACCCTTATAACCAATAACTGCGAACTCAGATGTTGAGCCAGTTGGGAAATATGGATCAATGTACACTTTGATACGACCAAACAATGTACCAGCAAATGTGTTACCAGTGTCGTCAACTGTTAGGTTAACTTGACCTTGTAGAGCTGATTGATAGTCTAATAGACCAGCCATTGCAAGAGCAGAAGCAACGTCTGATGAACAGATCATCATGTTACCTTTTCCTCTACGAGTTGTCTTTGCAATTGTGTTAGCTTCACGCTCGATTTGGAATGCCAAGCCTTTGATCTTTTCAACCATCCAACGACCGTTAGAGTCTGTGTCTAGGTTGAAAGTACCTTTTGTTGTTGTACCAACTTGAGCACCTGTCTTAGCAACTGCGTAGATTGTACGAACAACTTCACGATTGATCTCAGCAAGAATTTCTGATGACAGAATGTTTGAAAGTTCTGTCTCAGCATCTAGACCATGAACTGCTTTAAGGTCTTGTGCTAATTCCATTGAGTATTCTGCTTTCAGAGCACGGGTCTTAGCAGTTACAGTTACTTTCTCGATTGAGAAAGCCATTTCTTCAAATGCTGGTGAACCTGATGTACCAAGTGCTTCAGCATCTGCTGTAGCCATTGGAGGTCCTGCAACGATTGTGTTTGCAAATACGTTATCTGTTGCTGATGTATCAGAATCAAGCGTATATGTAACAGATGTAGCAGACTCAGCACCTGCGTGACGAGTGTTAGCCTCGTTGTAGAATGCTTCTGTACCACTTTGTGTACCATAACGTGTACGCATTGCGAAGATTAGACCTGTTGGGCCTGTCATTGGCTGAACGCCGCAAACATCGTATGCGATTAGGTTAGGTAATGAACGACGAACTAAAGAAATGATGATTGGGTCGAAACCAGCTACTGGGCCTGTAGCAGTTGCAGTACCACTAAAACCACCTGTACCAGCAGAGTTAGTTGGTGATGCTTCTGTCATGAAGCCAGTCTTTCTCATTTCTTCAACTTGGTTTTCTAGAACCACAGCGGTAACTGCTTTACGATATGGATCTTTAATAGCAGGTAGTTCTGGGTGATTCAGAACTTCATCCCACTTAGATTGTAAGCCTTCAGACAAATACATGTAAGTCTCCTTGTTTTTTGTTTAATTAAATTCTTGTTTTAGAAATTGCACTTGATACTGCGGCAACAAATGGATCTACCACTTTCTTATCGCCTGTTTCAGCATCTTCAATTTTTTCGTGCAGTTGTTCAACGGATGCTTTCTTTACACCTGTTGGGAAATAGTTTTCACGGATAGTATCAAGTTTTTCTTTGTACTCTTCCTCTGTGGAAAAGTCTACACCCTCTGCGAGTGATTTGATTTTTTCAACTTGAGTATCTGTTAAACCTTCGCAAACTGAACGAACGATTTCTTGTTTAGTTGATTCTACTAAAGCTTTTCTTAACTCAATACCGTGTTCGATTTCTTCGTTAAGTTTATCTTCTAGTTCTTCAACTTTGGTTGCTAATTCATCTACTAGATCAACTTTATCTTCTGGAACATCGATGTAATGTTCTGCAAATAGATTACGTAGACCTGCGATGAAATCTTCGGTAATTTCTGAACGTAGTCCAGATTCGATAGCAATTTCATTGTCTGCCATCCACTGTTCAACAACATACTCTAGGTAGTCGTTTACTTTGTTTGTTAGATCAGACTTAATTTCTTCAACTGCTTCTTCGAACATTGAAGCATATTTAACTTCAACTTCTTCTTCGATCTGTGCAACACGATCCATGATACGTGCTTCAAAGATTGTAGCAGCTTTTGATTTGAATTCTTCTGAAAGAGCATCATCGTCGGAGAACATATGGTTAACGTCCTCTTTCATTTTGTCTTTCCACATTTTCTTTTCATCTAGAAGGTTATCAACTTCTTCTTCTTCTTCGTTGTCGAGATTAAGTTCGCCTTCTAGTTCCTCATCTTCATGCATAGTTTTCTTACCGCCCTGTGGGTGGTTTTGTGTATCTGAAGATGCAGCAGATGGTTTAGTTGTTGGAGCAGTCGCACTCTTAGCAGCCTTTGTTGTATCGATCTTATTAGAATCGTCCATTGGCTTACTATTCTGAGGTGTTGGACCACCTAGATCAACTTCTTCACCTGGAAGTTTAGCTGGAGGCATAGCTGATGCAGACTTCTTGCTTGATGCAAGAATATCAGCTGCTGCTTCTAGTAATTTGTTCTTGGTTGTCATTTAGGGTTCTCCTTTTATGATTTGAATATTTATAAATTTAAAGTTTTCTGATAAAGTTTTCAAATAGTTTCAGGGCAACTGACTCTAATTGTTGTTTAGATGCCTGTCTGATTTGTCTTTTTGCGTTGTCTATGTCCATTTCAACATAACGACCTTCAACAAACAACCATTCTTTGTTCTCCATAATACCGTTAACAAAGGCACCTGGAGCTGAAGGATCGGCAACAATATCTGCCGCTGTTGCTAGACGTAGATCGTCCTGAACCAGATTGTATCCTTCTCTGGTCATTGTAACTGAACCCATGGCTCTTGATGAAACACCAAGATTAACACCACTGTCAATAAAGTTCTTAACGATGTTACCATAAGGAGTATCAAGAATTAAAGCCTTTCCATAGAAGGTGTTGCCATCTTCTTTTAGACTTACAATCTTGTGTGACACTCTTTCTAAGTTTAATGTAGGAGTGTCTGGATGACCTAACTCTCCTAACGCACGATTTGTTTTGATAAATTCTTCTGTGTAACGATCAACTTCATTACGCAGAGTATCCATTTTGTACATACGGTTGTTCTTGTTTACAGTATCGCCAACAAGAAATGTACCTTCGATGTATAGATTCTTTTTTCCGTTCTCAGTTTTTTCCGTTAAATACTTAACGTCATCGAACATTTCGGTAATTAGTTTCATTATAGTGATACTCCTGTTGTTGGATCAACATTATATGTTGCTTGTTTTGATAGTTCCATAACAATAGTACCACCTGTTGCAATCGTAATTACAATACTTTGTGTATTGTTATTTGCAAGAGAATAAGCATAGTCATCAAAACGCATTTCGCCTGTGTTATGAACAGTAGCCATTTCAATACTATTACGAACAATAGAAATGTTACCGTTAGTAGACCACATCATTCTACGAATATCAGCACTTGTAACTGTTTCTGTTGTAGGATTTTTTCTTAAATCAGTCAAAGCAACAGTGTAAGTACCTGGTCCGGTAGCTCTAACTAATGTCGCTCCTCTTAACGAGTTTGTAATTTCTAATGGCATTTTATCTTATCCCCATTGATTTGCGGCGGCGCATAGACATTTTTCTTTTCATTAATGTTCGTCTTAACTTTGCACGACCTTTTGTTTTCCAATATCTTTTCATCATTCTGGTTTTATGAATTCTAGTTGCAACTGGAATTCTTTTTACTGTACCACCAGCACCGATTCTATAACCTTTAATTGCAGAACGTTTAACATTTCGTTGTACAATAATTTTACCTTTTTTATTTCGACGAATACGACGACGAATCTTATGAATTCTACCAGACTTAACAATGTTTAAAGACTTTGCTTCATCCAGTTCTTCTAAATCATAATCAAAAGATTCATTTGCAATCTTCTTTTTTTGTTCATCAAGTCTACGATCTAGTATGGCAAACAACTGCTCATACATCAAATCTTTCACCTTGTTTCCGTCACCATTAATAATAGCTTCTATGATATTCATTCTATTCTTAATGAGTATTCATGGAACTTATCAAACATAATTGGATCATTAAGTTTTTGTTCCATTTTTATTTTATTTTCTTCACTTAAACTATGGTAAAGTTTTAACATAGATTGTGCAGTTTCTGGATCAACTGATCTTGAATCAGTATCAAACCAAATTTCTTGTGATTCATCAAGTTGTGCAACATGTTTTAATGCTTCAATCACTGTTATGGTTGTTTCTTCTGCTTGAATTGCAGAATCAATACCAGGTCCATATGGTATTGTAAAATGTTTATCTAACAACTTGTTATAATACAACGCTACTCTAGTGCCGTCTGGAAACAATCTAACAGTAATTCTTTTTAATAATAAAATATTAGGAGGATCCTTAATGTTTAACGGCTCTTCCACAATAGATTGTTTAGTAGGATCGTATTTTTCTCTACCAACATAAACTTTATGTGCTCTATATTTTTTTCCTGCTGCATTAACTTTATAATCGGCAGAATCTAAAACACCTTCGTTTAATTCTTCTTTAACTACTCGACGAGCTTGAGTATAAATCTGTTTGTT
>Ga0255166_1000745_pt1 | contig 10382 bp, 9 predicted proteins | sample Atl_Cont_RepC_8d_FD_186013 | JGI IMG/M metagenome (GOLD analysis project Ga0255166, IMG submission 186013) | Freshwater microbial communities from Altamaha River, Georgia, United States - Atl_Cont_RepC_8d | ecosystem: Environmental > Aquatic > Freshwater > River | place: USA: Georgia | collected...
CAGTTATTGGTACAGGGTATGTAGGTTTAGTCGGGGCTGCGTGTTTAGCCGAGGTCGGTAATCATGTCTTAGGTCTTGACGTGAATCCAGAGAAGATTCGTATCTTAAAAGAAGGTGGCATTCCGATTCACGAACCTGGACTTTTAGAAATTGTGCGTCGTAATGTAGAAAACGGACGCCTTTCTTTCACAACAAATATTGAAGAGGCTGTTCATTTTGGTGAAGTCCAATTTATTGCGGTAGGCACACCCCCTGATGAAGATGGCTCTGCTGATCTTCAATACGTGACAGAAGCTGCACGTAACATTGGCCGCTTTATGACTTCGGAAAAAGTGATTGTGGACAAGTCGACGGTGCCGATTGGTACAGGTGACAAAGTGAAAGCCGCTGTGGCTGAAGAATTAAAGAAAAGAAATGTCGACATTCACTATAGCGTTGTATCTAACCCTGAATTTTTAAAAGAGGGTGCGGCAGTAGAAGATTTCATGCGTCCTGATCGTATTGTGATCGGTACCGAAGATCCAAAAGCGATTGATGTCATGAAACAGGTATATGCGCCATTTCAGCGAAATCACGAGAGACTCGTCGTCACTAATTTAAGAAGTGCTGAACTCATAAAGTATGCAGCAAACTCCATGCTAGCTACACGTATTAGCTTTATGAATGAATTAGCCAACCTAGCTGAAATTGTGGGTGCTGATATCGAGATGGTGAGACAAGGTATTGGTTCTGATCCGCGCATTGGTTATCACTTTTTGTATCCAGGTTGTGGGTATGGTGGTTCCTGTTTTCCAAAAGATGTGAAAGCTTTAATTAAAACCGCAAAAGATGTTGCAGGTTTTGATTTGAAATTATTAAAAGCAGTTGAAGAAGTGAACGATCTTCAAAAATATGTCTTACCTAAAAAAATTAAAAAACAATTTGGTGACAATTTAAAAGGTAAGCATTTTGCCTTGTGGGGTTTAGCTTTTAAACCCAATACGGATGACATGAGAGAAGCTTCAAGCCGTGTCCTAATTCATGAACTCATTAAAGCGGGTGCCACGATCACCGCTTATGATCCAGTTGCCATGATCGAAGCCAAACGTATTTTTAAAGATGAAAAACATTTATCTTTTGTCGATACACAAGACGATGCGCTGAAAAATGCGGATGCACTTATCATTGTGACCGAGTGGACAGCATTCAGAAGTCCTGATTTCGCTTTAATTAAATCTTCACTTAAAGCACCTTTCATTTTCGACGGTCGAAATCTATACGATCCTAAAGCGGTTCGTTCGCTTGGCTTTGAGTATTTCCCTATTGGACGTTAAATGAAAATCTTGGTGACAGGTGTAGCCGGTTTTATTGGCATGCATAGCGCCAAGAAACTTCTTGATGACGGCCATGAGATTATTGGTATCGACAATCTTAATGACTATTATGATGTCACCTTAAAAGAAGATCGACTTAAAATATTAGAAGGCTTTAAAGACTTCAAGTTTTTAAAGCTCGACATTAAAAATCAAAAAGATGTACTCGATCTTTTTAAAAAAGAATTACCTCAACGTGTACTTCATTTAGCAGCGCAGGCAGGCGTTCGTTATTCTATTCAGAATCCTTACGCTTATATCGATTCCAATATTCAAGGCTTCATTAATATTTTAGAAGGTTGCCGTGCAATCAAAACTGAGCATCTTGTCTTTGCGAGTAGCTCGAGTGTTTATGGAGGTAATGCAAAAGTTCCTTTCAGCGAACATGACAACGTCGATCACCCCGTCAGTCTTTATGCCGCAACTAAAAAAGCGAATGAATTGATGGCACATACTTATAGTCATCTTTATCACATACCGACAACGGGTTTACGTTTTTTTACAGTTTACGGCCCATGGGGAAGGCCTGATATGTCGCCTATGTTATTCACAAAAGCTATTCTGGCTGATGAGCCCATTCAGGTATTTAATCATGGCGACATGATGCGTGACTTTACCTACATTGATGACGTCATTGCCTCTGTCAATGAAACGCTATTTAAGACGGCTACACCCAACATAAACTTTGATGCACATCATCCTGATCCTGCAACCAGTCATGCAGCTTATCGCATTTTTAATATCGGTAACAGTCAACCTATACCGTTGATGCAATTCATCGAAACGATTGAAGATGCTCTAGGTAAAAAAGCGAATAAAAAAATGGTGGGCATGCAAGCGGGTGACGTTAAAATCACATCAGCAGATACTTCGGAATTAGGTCAGTGGGTTGATTTCAAACCCAACACCTCCATTAAAGAAGGTGTTAAGCGATTTGTAGATTGGTATAAGAACTACTACTAAATTATTTTTTCTTAGAAGCCTTGTGTGCTTTTTTAGCTTTAACAGGTTTAGGCTTAGCTGATGCTTTATTCGCTTTCGTGGGTGCAGGTGCCTTTGTTTTTGTAGCTAATTTGGCTTCCAAGTTTTTCACTTCCGCTTCAAGCGCTTTATTCTTATTCGCTAATGCTTCGTTTTCAGTCACTTTTTCGTTCAATGCTGCTACTTGATTTTGTAATACTTTAATCTCGGTTGCTTGATCAGTAATTTTATCTTGTGCGTTGTAAGCTACAAATAATGAGCCCGCCACAACAACACCCGCAACAACGTACTGCACAATTGTTTTAGTTTCCATTTAAATTAAGGTCCTTTTTGATATAAGTAAACTTCTTAAGTGACATCTTATCCTTTTTACGAAACTTATAAATTATCTTTTTGATTTTTTTAATTGCTCTTTTTTAATGAGCATTAAGTTTCTCACGTAAACAAGTGTGCCTGGAAGTTGTCCTACGATAATAACGAGCTCGGTCTTATGAATACCGTAAGCTAGCACAATGATGCTCCCTAATAAACTAAAGTACCAAAAGCTAATCGGAATTAAACTTTTTTGATGACGCTCACTATGAATCCACTGCACAATGAATCGCATCATGAAAAGTACTTGGCCTAATAAGCCGACAATAAGCCAAGTCAGATCTTGACCTGACATGGCATTAAAATAATTTTGTGATGCTTCAACAATATGCCAAAAGAAATAACTAAAGCCCTGATTCATCTTAATCCTTCTTGATTTGAGGTAATTTTGATCTGCGTTGAAGCCATGCCACACCAAATAAATCGACAATGCCCACTAACAAACGGTCAATGGTACCGTAATTTGAATGGCCGTGAGCGCGCGGACGATGGCTCACTGGCACTGACACAATCAGACCACCACGACGTTTTATGAGTGCAGGTAAAAAACGATGCATATGATCAAAATAAGGTAAATCTAGAAAAGCTTCTCTTGAAAAAAGCTTTAAACCACAGCCGGTATCTGGGGTGTCATCTTTAAGCATCCAGGAACGAACAGCATTCGCAATGATAGATGAAATTCTTTTAATCCAAGTATCACGCCGGCTATGCCGACGATTTCCACCTACTAATTCAACACCTTCTTTTAAAGCTTTAAGTAATGCTGGAATATCTGCAGGGTTATTCTGTCCGTCACCATCAAGTGTTGCAATCCAATCATATTTGGCATGTTTCACACCTGTTCTTACGGCTGTACTTTGACCACAACTTTTTTGATGACGCAGAATATGAAGCTCTTTATATATTTTTTGTAAACCCAATAAATTTTTATAGGTACGATCTGTGCTTCCATCATCCACATAAATAATTTCGTATTGAATTTTATTTTTTAAGGATTGCCGAATTTCAAAAATTAAATCGGCCACATTGTCTTCTTCATTTCTAACGGGAACCACCACGGACAATGATTTAGGTTTAGTGAACTGGGCCATAAGTTTGATCTTTTTAAATTTTTTATTCGCGCTATTTTAAATGGTTATTACTCAACCGTAACCGACTTTGCAAGATTACGTGGTTTATCCACATCTGTCCCCTTCATGAGAGCCACATGATAAGCCAGTAACTGAATAGGGATGGAGTGCACGATCGGAGATAAAATACCTGTGTGTCGAGGCGTTCTGATCACGCGCACCCCTGGGCTGTCCATGAAATGACTGTCGTCGTCCGCAAACACGAAGAGTTCACCTCCTCGCGCTTTCACTTCTTGCATATTCGATTTTACTTTTTCAAGCAGATTATCATTAGGTGCAATCACCACAACCGGCATTTCCTCATCCACCAAAGCCAAGGGTCCATGTTTTAATTCACCTGCAGGATAAGCCTCTGCATGAATATATGAAATCTCTTTTAACTTTAAAGCGCCCTCCATTGCGATCGGATAATGAATGCCGCGACCCAAAAAGAGTGCATGATGTTTATGCGCAAATAACTTTGCCCACTCCTTGATCTGTGGCTCCAGATTAAGCGCTTGCTGAATACTGCCTGGCAATTGTCTTAAATTCTCTAGATATTTTTTTTCTTGTTCCTTATTAATTAATTTTCGATAGTGTGCGAGTGTCACCGCCAAACTAAATAAAGAAACTAATTGTGTTGTGCAAGCTTTTGTCGACGCCACACTAATTTCAGCGCCCGCTCTTGTATAAAACACAAGTCGAGACGCTCTAGCAATTGCACTCTCTTGCACATTACATATTGCAAGACTTAAATCATGCCCTAATGATTGAGCATGCTTTAAAGCTTCGAGTGTGTCTAAGGTTTCACCCGACTGTGAAATTGCAATCACCAATTGCTTAGGATTAGGTACCGAATCTCGGTAACGATACTCACTCGAAATTTCAACGCTTGTCTTAATCTTTGCAATACTCTCTAACCAATATTTCGCAGTCACACCAGCGTAATAGCTCGTACCCGCTGCAAGAATTAAGATGCTGTCAGTGTTTGCAAAAACCTCTTCTGCATCACTGCCAAAAAGTCTCGCATCAAAATAACCTCCATCGATAATACCCTCGATTGTGTCTGTGATGGCACGGGGCTGCTCATAAATTTCTTTTTGCATAAAGTGATCAAACTGACCGAGCTCCATGGAAGATAAGGTCACATCGCTGGTATGAACTTTGCGTATGATTGATTTTTTATTTTTATCAAAAATTTGAACATCATCTTTTTTAACTTGAACCACATCGCCATCTTCAAGATAGATCACTTTTTTTGTAATGGCTAAGAGGGCAGAAATATCTGAGGCTATAAAATTTTGTGTATCTCCTAAACCAAGAATGAGAGGACACCCTAAACGCGCGCAAATCATTTCATCAGGATTATTAAGAGAGATCACGGCAATCGCAAATGCTCCCGTGAGCTCATCTATTAACATTTGAGTTGACTCTAGAAGAGTTTTATTTTTTTGGTTTACGTAGTAATGAATAAGATGCGCAATAACCTCGGTATCGGTTTGAGATTCAAAGCTATATCCAAGCGCAATTAATTTTTCACGCTCTTCCTCATAATTTTCTATGATACCGTTATGCACCACCGCAATCTGATTATTAGAAATATGAGGATGTGCATTGAACTCGGTGACTCCACCATGAGTGGCCCAGCGTGTGTGGCCAATACCTAAGAAACCTTCAAGCTTCTGATCTCTTGCCATCGTTTCGATTTCTGCTACTCGACCTACGGATCGAATACGCTCAATGCCATTTCTAAGCACTGCAATCCCTGAAGAATCATAGCCTCGATATTCGAGACGACTTAATCCTTCGATTAAATGTGGAACAATATTTTGATTTGAAATTGCACCTACAATGCCGCACATAGAATTAAGTCTCTTTATTTTTTTGTAGGTTTAGTCCAGCCCGATATGCTGGTTTGTTTTGAGCGAGATACGGTAAGGTCACCCGGCGGTGCATCTTTTGTGATGGTCGACCCTGCCGCGATAGTGGCACCCTTACCAATTTTAATAGGGGCCACTAATGCGGTATTTGATCCGATAAAGACATCATCTTCAATCGTAGTTGGATGCTTATTAGCGCCATCATAATTACAAGTAATCGTACCGGCACCAATGTTGACTGATTTACCAACTAGGCTATCGCCGACGTAACTTAAGTGATTAATATTCGTTTCATTATTTACTTCACTATTTTTAATTTCAACAAAATTACCAATATGCACTTGATTTTGAAGTTTTGTGCCGGGTCTTAATCGTGCAAAAGGTCCAATACGGCAATGCTCCCCGATACTACTTTCGACAATATGTGAGTAAGGTTCAATCGAAGTGTGATCACCTATCGTGCTATCTTTAATATGTGAATATGCGGCAATCTTCACATGATTGCCTAAATGCACTTTGCCTTCAAAAATACAACCAACGTCAATGGTGACATCTTGACCTGCGGTGACCTCACCGCGAACATCAATACGATTTGGATCTATAATAGTGACGCCCTCTTCCATCAATTGTTTTGCTGTCATAAGTTGATAGTTTCTTTCCATGGTTGCTAATTCAGATTTCGAATTAATCCCGGTAATTGATACTTCATTATCCGCAGATTCACTTAATACTTCAATGTTATCTTCAATCGATAGCCCGACAATATCTGTCAAATAATATTCTTTTTGTGCATTATGATTGGTGAGTCGTCCAAGCCAATTATTTAAAAGATGATTCGGGGCACACATGATCCCGGTATTAATTTCTTTGATATTTTTTTGTGAGGCATCACAATCTTTTTCTTCTACAATTTTTTGTATACGACCATCTTTTCGAACGATTCTGCCATAACCTTTCGGATCTTCTTTTTTATAAGTTAAAACTGCTAAATTTTTTTGACCTTTTTTAATTAAGCTCTGAATTGTTTCTTGATCAATCAAAGGGACATCACCATAAAGAATGAGTGTGCTGCCCTCATCTTTAATGAAAGGGATTGCTTGTTGTAAAGCATGGCCTGTTCCTAATTGTTCCTTTTGTTCTACCCATTGAATATGGTGTGATGAAAATGTTTTCTTAACGAGTTCACCGCCATATCCATAGACCACGATCAGTTGTTTTGGATTAAACGACATAGAAGCATCAATGACATAACCTAAAAGCGGTTTATGAGCGAGCGGTTGCAAGACTTTGGGTAAATCAGAACGCATACGCGTTCCTTTGCCTGCAGCTAAAATCACAATAGATAAAGACATCTTCGCTATTTTATCGTCTATTTGTCGTCACATGACATAAAAAAAGCAGCCTTAAAAGCTGCTTTTAATAATTTTGTAAGTTTTAAAACTTAGTGTTTTTGACGAAGTTTTTGAATGGCTTGAATTTGTGCAATCGCTTCCGCTAATTCAGCTTGTGCTTTTGCATAATCTACATCGGAAGTACGATTCTTCATCGCTTCTTCAGCCGCTTTTTTGGCTGCACTCGCCTGCGCTTCATCTAGATCATGACCACGAATCGCTGTATCTGCTAAGACAGTCACAACGCCCGGTTGCACTTCTAAAATGCCGCCTGAAATATAAATGAGTTGTTCCTCATTTTTATCTGCCAATTTAATGCGAAGTGCGCCTGGCTTAATTGATGTAATCATCGGTGCATGGCGAGGATAAATACCAACTTCACCCATTTGCGCAGGAGCTGCAATAAACTCAGCTTCACCTGAAAAAATAGATTCTTCAGCACTTACTACATCAATATGAACTGTCGCCACCATGTCGTTTTTACCTAATCAATTAAGATAATGTTTTAGCTTTTGCTACAGCTTCTTCGATGCTACCTACCATGTAGAACGCTTGTTCTGGTAAGTGATCATATTCACCACTGACGATCGCTTTAAAGCCTTTGATCGTATCTTTAAGTGTCACATATTTACCAGGCGCGCCTGTGAATACTTCAGCAACATGGAATGGTTGTGATAAGAAACGTTGAATTTTACGTGCACGGCTTACCGCTAATTTATCTTCTGGAGATAATTCGTCCATACCAAGAATCGCAATAATGTCGCGTAATTCTTTATAGCGTTGTAATGTCGATTGAACTGAACGTGCCACTTGATAATGTTCTTCACCCACAATTTGTGGATCAAGCTGACGTGACGTTGAATCGAGTGGATCCACCGCTGGATAAATACCAAGGGAGGCAATATCACGTGATAACACAACGGTTGAGTCCAAATGTTGGAATGTTGTTGCAGGTGATGGGTCAGTCAAGTCATCGGCTGGCACATAAACCGCTTGAATCGATGTAATCGAACCTGTTTTTGTTGAAGTAATACGTTCTTGGAGACGGCCCATTTCATCAGCAAGTGTCGGTTGATAACCTACCGCTGATGGCATACGACCTAAAAGTGCAGACACTTCAGTACCTGCTAGTGTGTATCGATAAATATTGTCGACGAAGAAAAGAACGTCACGACCTTCGTCACGGAATTTTTCAGCCATCGTTAAACCTGAGAGTGCAACACGTAAACGATTGCCTGGTGGCTCATTCATTTGACCGAACACCATCGCTACTTTAGATTCTTCCATATCGTCTAATTTAATCACGCCTGCATCTGACATCTCATGATAGAAGTCGTTACCTTCACGTGTGCGCTCACCCACGCCTGCGAATACAGATAAACCTGAGTGTTGTTTCGCAATATTATTAATGAGTTCCAACATGTTCACAGTCTTACCCACACCAGCGCCTCCGAAGAGACCCACTTTACCGCCTTTAGCGAATGGGCAAACTAAGTCAATCACCTTAATGCCTGTTTCAAGTAAGTCTACAGAAGGTGATAAGTCTTTAAAGTCTGGAGCTTTTTGGTGAATGGAACGGAATTCTTTAGATTTAATAGGGCCTAATTCGTCAATCGGACGACCAAGGACGTCCATGATTCGGCCTAGTGTGCCGGATCCCACTGGGACGTTAATCGCAGCACCGGTAGATTTAAAGGTAGTGCCGCGCGCAAGTCCGTCAGATGAACCCATCGCAATCGTTCTCACAATGCCATCACCAAGCTGTTGTTGCACTTCAAGTGTCAATCCTGCTTCAGCTTGTGAGTCTTTGTCATCTATGATTAATGCATCAAATACTTTTGGCATTTGATCGCGAGGAAACTCGACGTCAACCACCGCACCGATACATTGCACTACTTTTCCGATTTGTTTACTAGCCATTTTTTTATCCTTGAAGACTCTAAATAATTAATTCAACGTTATGCAACCGCAGCTGCACCACCCACAATTTCTGAAATTTCTTTTGTAATTGCTGCTTGACGTGCTTTGTTATAAATCAATTTCAATTCACCAATTACATTCTTCGCATTATCTGAAGCAGACTTCATTGCAACCATACGTGCAGATTGTTCTGATGCCATATTTTCTGTGACGCCGTGATAAATCAGTGATTCAATGTAACGCGTTAACAATTGATCAATGACCATTTGTGCATCAGGCTCATAAATGTAATCCCATGGGCCTTCCGGGCTTCCAATTTTTTCACCTGAAAGTGGTAATAATTGATCCACGACAGGCTCTTGCTTCATCGTATTAATAAATTTGGTATAGCAAATAAAAAGCTGGTCAACTTCGCCATTCACGTATGCATCGAGCATCACTTTAATTGCACCAATCAATTTTTCAACGTGGGGTGTATCGCCTAAACCCGTGATATGAGATTTCACACTTGCATTAATGCGGTTCATAAAACCTAAGCCTTTGTTACCTAATGCGCTGACATGAACTTTTTTGCCTTGTGATTCCCATTGCTTCATTTGATTAACTGACATTCTTAATACATTCGTATTAAGACCACCACATAAACCTTTATCTGAAGTCACCACAATTAAGCCAATATTTTTAACTTGATCTCTTTTAGTTAAAAATGGATGCTTATATTCTGATTTTGCGTAGGATAAATGTGCTGCCACATTTCTAATTTTTTCAGCATAAGGACGAGCTTGACGCATACGCTCTTGCGCTTTACGCATCTTCGATGCTGCCACCATTTCCATCGCTTTAGTGATCTTGCGTGTATTTTCTACACTCTTGATCTTGGTTCTGATTTCTTTACTGCCGGCCATAATGACTCTTTATATTAGTAAGCGTTGCTTGATTTAAAATCTTCGATCGCTTTTTCAAGTGCTTTTTCATTGTCACCTGATAAGTCAGCTGTTTTTTCGATGTCTTGCATAATCTTTTTGTATTTAGAATGCATAAAACCATGTAATGCATTTTCAAATGCCAACACTTTGTTTGTTGGAACATCATCAAAGTAACCTTTGTTTGCAGCAAATAAAGTGACAGCCATTTGTGAAACACTGAGAGGTGAGTACTGAGCTTGTTTCATTAGCTCAGTAAACATACGACCACGATCAAGTTGTTTGCGTGTCGCTTCATCAAGATCAGACGCAAATTGTGCGAACGCTGCTAACTCACGATATTGAGCTAACGCTAAACGCACACCACCGCCTAATTTTTTAATCACTTTAGTTTGCGCAGCACCCCCTACACGAGATACAGAAATACCTGCGTTAATAGCTGGACGAATACCTG
>Ga0255166_1000752_pt1 | contig 10301 bp, 7 predicted proteins | sample Atl_Cont_RepC_8d_FD_186013 | JGI IMG/M metagenome (GOLD analysis project Ga0255166, IMG submission 186013) | Freshwater microbial communities from Altamaha River, Georgia, United States - Atl_Cont_RepC_8d | ecosystem: Environmental > Aquatic > Freshwater > River | place: USA: Georgia | collected...
GACAGGGGCCACTGGGGTTTCAATAACGGGAACCTCGATCTTTGTTGGTTCACCGCTCTCAAATCCAGCGGCAATTACCGTCACTCGAACTTCATCTCCCAAGGCATCGTCAATGACGGTGCCATAGATGATATTTGCATCGGGATGGGCAGAGGCTGCAACCAATTCGGCAGCTTCGCTAATTTCAAAGAGACCAAGATCTGAGCCGCCTGCGATTGAGAGGAGAACACCATGCGCGCCATCTATGGAGGCCTCAAGAAGTGGGCTGGCAATTGCCGACTCGGCAGCGCGAGTAGCTCGGTTCTCACCACGAGCAGAACCAATACCCATTAACGCTGACCCGGCGCCGTACATCACCGAGCGAACATCTGCAAAATCAAGATTGATTAGGCCAGGAGTGGTAATGAGATCAGTGATCCCTTGCACGCCAGCAAGGAGAACTTGATCAGCGCTCTTAAATGCTTCAAGGGCGGTAATTGTTCGATCGGAAATCGAAAGCAATCGATCATTTGGAATCACAATTAAGGTATCAACTTCTTTTCGGAGCGCAGAGATGCCCTCTTCAGCTTGAGTAGCGCGACGCTTTCCTTCGAAGGTAAATGGTCGGGTTACAACACCAACGGTGAGCGCTCCCAATTCCCGCGCAATGCGAGCGACGATTGGTGCACCACCAGTTCCGGTTCCGCCACCTTCTCCTGCAGTAACAAAAACCATATCCGAACCGCGAAGAACTTCTTTAATCTCTTCTTCATGATCAGAAGCTGCTTGACGTCCAACATCCGGAGATGCGCCCGCACCAAGACCGCGAGTGACTGCGCGACCAATATCTAATTTCACATCAGCATCGCTCATTAACAACGCTTGTGCATCGGTATTGATTGCGATGAACTCAACGCCTTTTAACCCAACATCAATCATTCGATTGACAGCGTTAACCCCACCGCCACCAATGCCAACAACTTTTATTACTGCAAGATAATTTTGCGGGGTTACCACGCTCACGCCTTTCGACAGGAGATAACCCTCATGCTCTACTTGAGAGTGAGCGCCATCTCAAAACTTGGCGAGAAGGTAGAGGTATTCCGTGCACTCTACAAATACCAAAGGCTTTTTTCTTTTTTGTGTCGCAGAAATTTTGCTCTCTAAATCTTCAGTTGGAGCGCGCAGAACGAACGGTAGGGGTTAATGGCGTTGCAATATCAATGAAACGAGCGCTTTTATTCTCAGGCGCCGCAAGAAGGGCGCTCAGCACCGTGAGTTTTGCCTCTTGATCGGCCACCGTCCCCCAGAGAATTTTCAATCCACTCCGAAGCGTTAATGTGATTGACGCTTTGCTCGGAATTTCGATGAGAGTGACCTTCTTCCGGATTTTCTTCGGTAGCGCATTATGAATTGTAATGGCATCGACAATAAAACGACGGTCGCCGGAGATAACAGGCACTCCCTTTGGAGGTCGAGCGACTTCAATGAAAGTCGTACCGCTGATATCACCTAGAAGATATTTACCTTGATTTGTAGCAAGTGCGATTTCAACTTTGCGCAATGTGAGGGCAATTTCAACAGTGTGCAACGGTTTTCGATTGATTTCAACCCGCGCAATTTCCGGATAGATACTAAGTGAGCGTGCAACTGCTCCAGCATTGATTCGTGCCAGCTTGTCGCCTTTAGCAATACCACTTTTAGTGATAACTTTTTTGACAGTTAGCGTTTTTGATCCATCAATCCCTGCGACCTCAATCTTTCGCACTTCAAAGAGGCTAGACCAACCAAAAAGATATCCAAGAAGTGAAAATAAAAGAATTGGTATAAGTAGCGTTTTAGCTTTAGCGTTCATTAATCGCCGAAAGTATCTGAGGGGCCAATGAAGTCACATCTCCGGCTCCTAGAGTGAGAATGATGTCGCCAGGTTGCACATTCACCAACGCTGCATCGATAGCGCTCATTAAATTTGGCTCAAAAACTGCTAATCCCCCTAATTGTGAGATTGCCAGAGCAATGGCTGCGCTACTTGCACCAGGAATTGGCTCTTCACCGGCACCATATATATCGAGCAAAATGACCTGATCCGCGCTCCGAAGCGCGCTTGCAAAGTCATCGCTAAAGGCGAGCGTTCGAGAGTAGCGATGAGGCTGAAAGATAGCGATTACTTTGCCAGTCTCTGCAGCTAGCCGGGCGGTTGCGATGGTGGCTCTGATCTCTGTGGGGTGATGGGCGTAGTCATCGATAACGCGAATCCCTTTCGCTTTACCTCGTAATTCAAAGCGACGACCAACTCCGGTAAATGTTCCTAAGGCTGTAATTGCTTCCGAGGCCGGAGCGCCAAGGAGAAGTGCCATCGCAAGCGCTGCACCAGAATTTTCGATGTTATGTACTCCTGGGATAACCAACTTCACTTCGCCAAGAGTTCTGCCTTGCCAGGTTGCTCGATAGATGGAGGAATCAGCTCCAGCATAGATATGAGAAATTCGTAAATCGGCTCCTTCGCTCTGACCATATAAATAGGTTTCGAGCCCTAATTCTTGAGCCTTCTTCGCAAGGCGCGCACTTCCTTCATCATCGCTACAGAGAACTACTCCTTGCTTGACCGTTCCAAGGAGCTGTTCAAAAGCCTGGTTGATTGCATCCTGATCAGCAAAGTGGTCGACATGATCTATTTCGACATTGGTCACGATTGCAAAATCTGGATGGTACTCAATAAACGAGCCATCTGACTCATCGGCCTCAACGATAAAGAATTTACCTTGTCCATGATGTGAGTTAGCTCGCGAATCATGAGGGGTGCCGCCGATAGCAAATGAGGGATCCAAACCAAGATTTTGCAGGGTGACTGTCAACATCGATGTGGTCGTTGTTTTGCCGTGAGTACCCGCTATAGCGATTGAGGTGTATCCCGACAGTAGCGTTGCCAGCGCTTGCGCGCGACTAATGACCGGAATACCGCGCTCTCGTGCAGCACGAAGTTCAACATTATTCTCTTTAATCGCACTGGAGATAACTACCGTCTTTGCGTCGCCTAGGTTTTCTGCGCCATGACCAATATGTATTGCGCCACCACGAAGGGCCAGCGCCTCCAAAGTTGTCGAGTTTTTAATATCAGAACCTGAAATTGCTAAACCTCGATCAATGCATATTCGAGCAATACCACTCATTCCTGCCCCACCTACACCTATAAAATGTATTGGCGGATTAAGTGCTCCCATGCGCTGATTCTCGCCCATCGTTATTCGATTCGCTTCTTTCGACGCAAGGTTCCTAATTGATTGATTTCTTGAGCCAAGATCTCTGCCGCAGATCTCTTGCCTGTTCCAAATTTAATTGGCTCACGAGACCGTAACTCAATAGCTGCAATTAACTGCTCAGATGTTAGTTCGCTATTACCAATTATTGTGATGGCACCTTGTTGAGCAAGGGCGCGAGCGTTAAGTAACTGCTCACCATTGCCAATATTGAGTGGCACCAAAACCGCCGGTAAACCAGTTGCGCCAATTTCAGCACAGGTACCTGCGCCACTTCGAGAGACAACTACATCAGCAGCTAGGTAAGCCTTATCCATCTCAGCGATATACGGCAGAGGGTGGTAATACTGACGCGATGCTGGCAAGTCATTTGTCGGGCCTACGGAGTGCAAAATTTGAAAACCATTACTTGCTAAGTGTTCAACCGCGCCTTGAGTCGCCTCATTTATCTTTGCCGCGCCCAACGATCCACCGAAAATCAAGACCGTTTTTCGATTCGCATCTAAACCAAAGGAGGCGCGGGCATCGCGCTGCAAAGTTACTCGCTCATTAGGCGAGAGAGCCGCAAGAGCGGAGATGGATTGGCGTATTGGTAATCCAATGACCGACTCTGGCCCCCAACCTTCGATGGGAAAATTTGTGAAAGCTTTGGTCGCTAAAAACTTTCCGAAACGGTTCGCTAATCCCGGCAACGCATTAGCCTCATGGATAATAAGAGGAACCTTGCTCAGTGCAGCAGCACAATATGCAGGCAATGAAAGATACCCTCCAAAGCCAACAACCACATCTACCTCATGGCTTTTGATAATTTTTCTAGTTCTGGTTACCGCTATTGCAACTCTTGGCAAGAATGTCAACAAATCTAAATTAAGTTTTCGTGGAAAATCAGTCTTTGGAACTAGATAAAATTGAGCTGATGCTTTTTTTAATAGCGACAGCTCAGCTCCCTTGGCCGTTGCCAAGTAAATCGACTTGATTTTTTTTCTATGAAGATTTGGTAGTAATTGATTTAGCGCCTCTTCCGTTGCCATTGCTGGCAACAAGTGACCAGCGGTACCGCCCCCAGCAAAGAGCACAACTAATTCTTTCTCGTTCATCGTCCGCGCCACTCTAGGAGCTTTGGGCGAGCATCAAAATAACGCTTTGCCTCGGGTTCGCGCCGCGCAATGCCAAGGATGAAAGCAAGACCAGCCATCGACGAGACCAAAGCCGAACCGCCATAAGAAACTAGCGGCAAGGGAAGACCTACGACAGGGAAGACTCCAGTAACTGAACCGATGTTTATTGAAGCTTGTGTAATGATCCAGGTAGTTATCCCGGCAACTGCATAACGTGAGAATGGATCACGAGTTGCGATAGCAGTTTTAATGCCAGCCCAGGCAATCATGAAAAAAGCGAGGAGCACTATCGTGGTGCCTAACAAACCAATCTCTTCACCAATAACGGCAAAAATAAAATCAGTGTGCGCTTCTGGCCCCAAATTGCCCCATTTTTGTCGACTGCCCCCGAGGCCGACTCCAAATAAACCGCCGGTAGCAAGGGCCATTCGGGAGTGTGCAGGTTGCCAACCCAAACCTAAATAATGTGCAGCAGAGAACGGATCGAGAAATGCAGTTAATCGATTGAGCAAGGTTGGTCGAAGTAGCGCCAATCCAATAATCGCCGCGAGGCAAATACTTCCAATCAACAGAAGGCGAGAAATTTTCTCTCCTGAAACAAAGAGCATGCCCAAAAGTATGAGTGTGAGGACCATTACGGTGCCAATATCTTTACCTAGAAGAATTAATCCAGAAATTGCACCAAAGCCGCAGATGAGCGCACCGGTCCCTTGATTTCGCAAAAATTCCCCACGTTCTACTCGAGCGAGGATAAAAGCTGCCCAGATAATGAGAGCCATTTTTGTGAACTCACTTGGTTGAATAGTAATCGGGCCTAAATGAATCCAGTTTCGATTGCCATTGATTTCCAGGCCAATCCCATTAACAAAAACTAGACATAACATAACAGCTGAGCCAAGAAGTAATGGGGGAGAAATTTTTCGCCAGCCTTTTGTCGGCATTTTAAATGCGAGATACCCAAGAAATATTCCCACACCAAACCAGAGCATTTGGCGAAAGAGAATGGAAAATGAAGAACCGGAATTTGAATAAGAGCGCACCCCAGAAGCAGAGAGAACCATCAAAAGCCCCATGAAAATTAATACGCCCATCCCCGAAAGCAAAACGTAGAATGGAGCTGTTGGATGGGCTAATAATGGCTTCCTCTCCTCTGCCATTTATTCTTCACCAACCAATTCTTTAACTGCCTCGACAAACAACTCGCCACGCTCGGCATATGATTGAAACTGATCCATTGATGCGCACGCAGGTGCAAGAAGAACAGTATCTCCATCTTTTGCAATCCGACTAGCCGCAAGGATTACCTCACGCATCAACTGCTTTGACCGCTCCCCCGAATCCAATGAGCGATCCTCATCGATCAAAATAATTGGCGTTTCTGGTGAGTGGCGCAATAACGCTTCTTCAATTAACGCCCGATCTGTGCCAATCAAAATTGCCGCACGAACTTGTTGATGTCGTCGCTTCACCAATTTCTCAATATCTGCCCCCTTAGCCAGACCGCCTGCAATCCAGATTATGGAATTAAAAGCTGCGAATGCGGCATTTGTGGCATGAGGGTTTGTTGCCTTCGAATCATTTACCCACAAAATGCCATCTTTATGGAGAACTGTTTCGATTCGATGGTGGCCCGGTGTGAACGTACGCAACCCTTCGCTAATTGCATTTGGTTCAATTCCTAGTGCGCGAGCTAAGCCCGCTGCAGCAAGCGCATTTGAAACATTATGTGGTGCTGGCGGATTAATGTCCGAAAGTTGAGCGAGCTCCGTCGCAATATTTTGCGCTCCGGTGAATGCGCGGTCCACCAATAGATCTTCCACTACTCCTAACTCTCCATATTGTGGAACTTGGAGAGTGTACGTTGAGAGCTCTCGAGTCTTAATCAAAGAGTCAATTGCACCGTGCAACCTTGGGTCATCTCCATTGATGAGAATATGCTCGGCGCCGTTAAAGATTTTTAGTTTTGCTTGAAGATAGTTTTCAAAATTTCCATGCCAGTCGAGGTGATCATCATCTATGTTGAGCAATGCCGCTGCATTTAATCTAAGAGAAGTTGTCCAATGTAATTGAAACGATGAAAGTTCTACCACAAGGTACTCAATAAATTCCCCTGAAGTGAGCACTTCAATAACGGGAGTTCCCACATTTCCACAAGCCATTACCCTCTTGCCAGCAGCTTTCAGGATTGATTCGACCATTCCGACTGTTGAGGTTTTCCCGTTGGTGCCAGTAACGCCAATCCAAATTCTTTTTTGATTCTTGCCCGCACTAGTTTGTTGTTGATCCTGAATGAAGGAAAATTCAATCTCCCCCATAACCTGGCTACCACTTGCCTGTGCGGCAAGAAGCATTGGGTGATCTGGCTTCCAACCAGGAGAGGTAATGACTAATGGGGGGATCTGCTTTGGTATTTCAAAGGAGACGTCTATCCCGAATGTATTGAGCTCATTTGCCAACTGGCGATGCTTGAGATCATCACGCTCTTCATAAACCAGAACCTCATATCCAAGCTTCGATAGCGCACGTGCGCACGCCTCACCGGTTACACCTAATCCGGCAATTAATACTCGAGACATCGCTTATCCAGTTACCCACGCGCCATAGAACAGCCCTAGACCTCCAGCAACCATGATTCCCGCAATAATCCAGAATCTAATTACGATAGTTACTTCGCCCCAACCCATAAGCTCAAAGTGATGCTGGAGCGGCGCCATTCGAAAAATTCTCTTTCCTTTTGAAATTTTAAAATAGCTCACTTGAATAATTACCGAGAGAGTGATTAGCGCAAATAATCCGCCAATAAGCGTGAGCAGTAATTGCGTTCGCAAGGCAATTGCTAGGCCAGCAAGGGCGCCCCCAAGAGCAAGAGAGCCGGTATCTCCCATAAAAATTTTTGCTGGACTTGCATTCCACCATAGAAAGGCAAAACATGCACCGCTTAACGCTGCAGCCAAAACTGCCAAGTCAAGAGGATCGCGCACTTCATAACAATTTGGACCTGCCGATATCGCGCAGCTCTGTCCAAACTCCCAAACGCCAATGAGGATAAAGGCACCGAAACTCATCACCGCAGCGCCGGTTGCCAAACCATCAAGGCCATCAGTCAGATTCACGCCATTACTCGTTGCGGTAATCATGAAGAACACCCAGATAACTACAAGAACCGCACCGAGTTTAATTGAAGTATCTCGGACAGTAGAAAGATTTAACGAGACAGGAGTTAAACCACGTTCGTCCGGAAAATTTAACCCCGCAACAGCAAAAGTAAGAGCTACTACGCTTTGCGCCGCCATTTTTGTCCGCGCTCTAAGTCCCAATGATCGTTGTTTCGATACTTTCAACCAATCATCAAGGAAACCAACGAGTCCGAGCCCAGCCATAAGTGCAATCACCAGTAGTGCGGATATTGTCACCGCTCTTTGCGTAATAAGGTGGGTGAGAAAATAACTCGCAATCACCGAAGCGATAATTACCGTCCCGCCCATAGTGGGTGTGCCCCGTTTGGTGTGGTGTGTGGTGGGGCCATCATCACGAATAAATTGTCCATAGCCGCGCTTTACCAGAATGCGGATGGCAGCAGGAGTTCCGAAAAAGGCAAAGAGAAAGGCGAGAGCGCCGGCGCTAAGAATTCCTCTCAATGCACTTCCACCTACAATCCTGTTTCTTCTTCATTGTGATCTCGCATGAGGGAGGTTTTCAGCGCATCACTCAGTTTCTCAAGCCCTTCGGCTCGGGAACCCTTAACTAGTATCACATCTCCCGATGTAATTTCAGCGGATATCGCCAATGCCTCCTCGAAAGAAGAGAGATGCTTCACTACCGAATCAGAGGATTTTTCTTCCTCTGCAAGGTTTCCATATTCTGGAGTCCGCACCGCAACGATGTGGTCAATCTCCATTTCGTTAGCAAAGGCAGTTATTGCTCGGTGATCTTGCTCTGAACTTTCGCCTAATTCATGCATCTTTCCAAGAAAAGCCCAGGCTCTACCACCTCGTTCCTGTGCAAAATACCTGAGAGTTTCTAGCGCAGCTCTCATGCTCTCGGGATTGGCGTTATAAGAATCATTAATTAAGAGAATTGAACCAATCTCTGAAATTTCCATCCGCCATTTACTTTCGATTTCTGCGGTTGATAAACCGATGGCAATTTTCTCGATTGAAATCCCAAGAGCCGTGGCGATGGATGCAGCCGCGAGCGCATTTGGAACTTGGTGTCTGCCAATCAATCGCAACGCTACTGGTTCTCTTCCCGCTTTAGTGACAAGGTCAAAATGGGCGCGACCCTCACGAATTTCAATATCAGCGCCGCGAACATCACAATGAGAACTCTCACCAAATAACATCACTTGGGCGGGCGTAACCTTTGCCATCTGAGGCGTGTATTCATCATAAGTACCAAGAATTCCTATTGCATCAGCAGTTAAGTTCGCCACCATCTCTGATTTTGTTTTTGCAATTCCCGCTCGCGAACCAAATTCACCAATATGTGCAGTGCCAACAACGAGAACTACGCCAATATCTGGTTTCGCTATTTTCACCAGGCGTGCGATATCACCAAAGTGTCTAGCGCCCATTTCTAAAATACAGAATTTCGTTTTCTCGGTGGCGCGAAGCAAGGTCAGAGGCACGCCCAGATCATTATTAAAGGATTGCGTTGGCGCCACTGTTTCGCCGGCAAGTGAGAGTACGTGACGAGTAATGTCTTTTGTAGTTGTCTTACCTTGAGAGCCGGTGATTCCGATAACTTTCATGGCGGGCAAACGTCGTCTTACTTCCGCGGCTAATTTGCCTATGGCTTCAATCACATCAGTGACGACGATACAGCTCTTACCAACTTCCCTAGTGGTCAGTGAGGTAACCGCTCCAGCATTAAGCGCATCAACAACATAATCATGACCATCGACATTCTCTCCCTTAAGGGCGAGAAAAATTCCTCCAGGGATAGGTGCCCGAGAATCAAAGAATGGCGCGCTACTGACTAGTTCGTTTTCATTCTTTGCATCGCCTAATAATTGGCCGTTTACAATTGAAGCGATTTCGCCAACCGTCAGGTTAATCATTGGAGTTTTCCAATTATTTCTCGAGTTACCTCGCGATCGTCAAATGGATAGATAACCCCGTTAATTTCTTGTCCAGCCTCATGACCTTTACCTAGAATCAAAACAAGATCACCTGGCATAGCAAGTTCCAAGGCAAGTTCTATAGCGTTGCGACGATCTATCTCGGTCCGCACATTGGTAAAGCGTTCGGGCCCCATTTGCGTAATGATTGAGAGTTCATTTTCACTACGTGGATTGTCACTGGTGAATATCGCTAGGTCACACCCTTGAGCGAGCGCCGCCCCCATCAATGGACGTTTACTTGCGTCTCGATCTCCCCCGCATCCCAGTACGCCAATGATTCGACCAGAGTGATTTGTTCGCACGGCAGTAATAACCCTTGTTACTGCATCAGGAGTGTGTGCGTAATCTATTAAAACCTGCACTCCACCTGGATGAGCCAATTTCTCAAGTCGTCCTGGCGCGCCATGTGCATTGGCAAGCGTTGCAGCTGCACTTAGTGGATCGATACCGCTATCTACCGCTAGCGCAATCGCCATCATTGCATTTGCAACGTTGTACTCGCCCAGCAGAGGGGTACTGACATCAAGCAAAATCCCATTGGGTCCCCGAAGTGAAAAATGCATACCTTTCTGGGTTGTTGTTGGGAAATCAACAAGATGCCAAGCAGCCTTTCGATTTGATAATGAGATATCTAACGCTGGAATTGATGCCTCCGCATAGAGGCGTGCACCCCATTCAGTGTCGGTAGAAATTACCGCACTCTCTGCAAAGGAAAGTGTAAATAACCTTCTCTTTGCTCGATAATAATTTTCCATATCGCCATGAAAGTCGAGATGATCTTGCGAAAGGTTTGTAAAAGCGACCGCTGCAAATCGTGTGCCATCT
>Ga0255166_1000757_pt1 | contig 10269 bp, 9 predicted proteins | sample Atl_Cont_RepC_8d_FD_186013 | JGI IMG/M metagenome (GOLD analysis project Ga0255166, IMG submission 186013) | Freshwater microbial communities from Altamaha River, Georgia, United States - Atl_Cont_RepC_8d | ecosystem: Environmental > Aquatic > Freshwater > River | place: USA: Georgia | collected...
TCAAACTGTACGTAAGTATCTGAAGTACTTGTACTAAAATTCCAATGCTTCTTAAGTCCGCCTACTGTTGCAACACGGCCTGCAATCTTAGTAACTTGATCAACTGTAGTGTTGTCAAATTTTGCACTAATTGTCATTTCGCCTGCGGCTAAAGCTGTAGCGGCTTTGTCTACTAATAGACAAGTTGCTGTATTGCCATCTGTGTCAATACATTTGAATCTTTTTGAACTTTTTTGTTTTACGATATAGCCACGAACACTTTCAGTACCGTTGTGAAATTGTACTTTAATGTTGCTGTCGCTATCTGCGCCAAACCATTTTTTGTTTAACGGGCGTCCCATTTATTTTCTCCTTAAACACGGCGTTCTAGGCCGTACGCGGTGGGTTACCGCATAAAACTTACACCATGTAAGTCATTACTATGTATTTAGCTACAAATGAAAAAGGGCTCCGAAGAGCCCTTTGACATTTTCTTGTAAAGTAAAAATTACTTGAAAGAAACGTTGCTAATAGCAATACGACCTAGGTAGTCAGCTGCGTTACCTAGAGAAGAAGCTGTGTTTGTCAACTCAACATAACCATAACGTGTCATGAATGAAACGACTGGTTCAAATGTTGATGGATCTAACACAACACCACTGCTCATTAATGGAATGTATGGGCAGTAGAATGCTGCTGCATCGCTTTCGCTAGAACCTTTATAACCAATAAGGATATCAGTTGTATCAGTTGCGTATGTGTTTACATACACTTTCATAGCGTTATTCAATGTACCAACTAACTTGGTGTTTGTTGGAGCTTCGAATGTACCTTCTGTTGTACGAGCAAATGCTGATGTTGTTGCGCTTTGTAGAATTGTCAAAGCGTATGGGCTTACAACGGCCCAGTTACCAGCACCACGACGTGTACGCTGAGCGATCAAGTTGCTTACGCGGTTGATTTGAACAGCTAAAGCTGCGTGTTCGTCACCAACGAATGTAGCTGTACCTGAAACAGCGTTTTGGTCAAATGTTTCAACTGCTGAACCAGCTAGACTTAGCAATGAAGCTAGGATCTCTTGGTCAATTTCAGCTGTGATTTCTTGAGCCAAAGCAGCCATAACTTCTGCTTCGATGTCAATACCTTGTTGGGCTTGTGCATCTTGAGCAGCCTCGAATGTCCAACGAGCAGACAATTTACGAGTTTTAGCTTCAACTGTTTGTTTCAAGATTTGAATGCTCATACGCTTACCAGCTTGACCTTCTAGGGTTGCTGTAGAAACAGCACGACCTGTTGAATCAGCTGAATAGCCTTCAGCAATCTTGAATGGGCTTAGTGCCTCTTCACCAGCTGTTACGCCAGCATTGCTTGATGTGTCAGCATAGCGAACACGCAATGTATGGATTTGACCAACTGGGCCAGTCATTGGCTGTACGCCAACCAACTCGTTAGCAATAACGGTTGGCATAACACGACGGATTACTGGTAGAATCACGCGGTTTAGTGTTGCAACGTTGCCGGCAGAAGTGGCACCAGCTGTAGCAGATTCTTGAAGATACTTCTTAGTATTTTCTAGAGTCACGCCCATTACTGATTTTTTAGTGCCTTGTAGGCCTTCTAAAAGAGCTTCTTTTGTCTCCGACCAACGGCTTGTAAGTAGTTCTGACATTTAAATTTCTCCTTAAATTTTAAGTCCAGCAAGGCGTCGAATGTCTACGATATTTGATTCATCCTCACTGCTACGTGTGCTGTTGGAAACTTTGTTTCCTGTAATTTCTTTTGCCTCTACAAGTGCCTGTTTCTTCTGCGGAGCTTTTCCAGCTATTACAGCTGGGAGATACTTTTCAAAACTTTCATTAAGTTTTGCAGTTTTCACACTCTCCATTAACTCTGACATGATTTCACGTTGCTCTGAGTTTAACGGAGCAAGTAACTCATTCATGATTTCTTTGCGGTGTTGCGCTTCTTTCAAAGCTGCAATCTCTGCTTCTTTACTTTCTACGATTCGCTGTGCTTCTTCAATTGCTTGTGCAGCTTCTTGAACAGCTTCAGTCTTCATGTCTATGACCTTGAGTAATTTAGCAGTTTCTGACTTCTCGTTTAGATATGACGCTTGATATTCTTGAGCAAATGCTTCAAATAGTTTACGTCCAAAATCTGCACGACGAGCTGCTTCGATGTCTTCTTTTAGTGATGTAATTTCAGTCTTTAGACCGTTAGTTACAACACCTTCAACCATCTTAGCTGCACGTTCTACAAATTGTTGTTTTACCTTCGCAAGTTGTTCACGACCTTCACGAACCAAGCGTACTTTAGTTTCTGCTAGGTCCTGTTTATCTTTGTAAAACTCGGCGATTTCTTCTGCCAAAGCTTCTACTACGAATTGTTCTAATTTACCAAATTTCTCAGCCATTACGACTTGATCTTCATGTAGCTCTTTAACTTCTGAAGCTAGTTGACGACTAACGAATTCCTTCATTAGTGCAGCATCTGCTTTCATTTTTTGAGCATACTTGACTTTCATTTCAGCTAATTGCTTACGGTCATCGGCAAATTCAACAAGCTCTTGTGATAGGTGATCTGTGATCATACGATCAACAGCTTCGATCATTGTTTGCTTGTCATGCTCATATTTTTGAGCAAACTCTTCGCGTAGTTCTTGAGCTACTTGTTCGCGATTCTCTGTGATTCTCGCGTCCCAAGCGGCTTCAATTGATGCTTTGATCTCTTCAGAAATCACATTGTTTTCAAATAGTGTTTTTAGTGCATCCAACATGTGATTCTCCTTGTTATTGGAGTCTGCTTATTATTCCTAATAAGCTCTCTTTGAGATATTGTTGTGCTTTAGGATCACCTTTCACCTCTTGCGCTATACGCAAGGCATTAAAACCACCACGACTGTTCATCAAGTGTTCATAAATTGGTGTTGGGTATGCTCCAGGAGCACTAGGTTGAGCTACCATATCTACTGTGATAATCTCAAAATCTGAAACTTCACCGGATCCGTCATCTTTGACGTTTCCGGATCCGCGTGAACTGACACCTAACTTCACGCCGCTTTCCAGCATTGTGCGAATTAGTTGTCCCATTGGGGTAGGAAGTATTTTCAACTTCCCGTAACCGTTTGGACCGTCCATCCACATGTTTACTATCATGTGACTGACGCGGTCCAGGTTAATTTTTAGATCATCTGGATGATCCACTTCCCCGAGAACTGAATAGCCGTTTTGAATCTGATCGTTAAGGGTTTTGACAGCCTTGCCAATCTCTTGCACAGGATAAACACGCTGATTAGCGTTACGTATACCGCCTTGGATGCAAATCCCAGACATATACAAGTTTTTTCCTTCTTTGTCATCAGATTCAACGACCATTTTTGCTTCGTTGAAACTGAGATTCTCTCGGAGGTATAAAGACATATTTTAGTAGTCTCTGTTTAAATTATCTGCTTCCGATAAGACTTTTCTTATCTGGAGCTGTGTCGCCGGCACCTTTCTTCTCTGCACCATGGCCTGGTTCTTTCTTCTTGAATGCTGTCTTACCAGCATTACCACCTGGAACATTGATGTTGCCTGCGTTGTCTTCTTTAGTTGCTGGGTTTAGTAATCCGCCTTTAGTACCTTCGCCTTTAGCTTCTCCGCCTTTTGCGATGTTAGCAGTTGTACCGCCCATATCGTTCTTACCAGCTACGATTGACTTAGTGTTTGCACCGTTGTCACCGTGCTTTGGAAGTGCTACTTTGTCAACATATTCCATGAAACGTTGTAATTCGTCAACTGGTTCTTCTGGTGCGCCCATGTCCATGTCGCCCATTCCAGCATCCATTCCTGGTTCTTCGCCTGGCATGTCCATTCCTGGCTCTTCGCCTTGTTCGCCTGCCATTAGCTGTTCGAACTCTGCTTTTAATTCTTCTAGAGCATCTTCTAGATCTAAAATACGATCTGTTTGCTCTTCATCTGATAGGTCTTCGCTATCGTCTTCTTCGCCGTCTGTAACGTCGCCAATCATATCATCGCTAGCGTCGCCACCTACGTCTGAATCTTCTTCGCCTTCTTCCTCTTCTTCGCCTTCTTCCTCTTCTTCACCAAAAGCTTCGTCTACTTTGTCTTCGTCTTTTTCGTCTTTTTCGGCTTTTTTGTCGTCGTCTTCTTCTTTAGAAGCTTCTTCTAAATCAAAGTCTTCGCTTAGTAATTCTTCGTAGATTTCACGTGATTTTGCTACTACGATATTATGAAAAATTTCTTTTGCTGTTTCTTGATCTTCATTGATCAATGCCTCAAGCATGGCTTCAAATTGATTGCGGTCAGTCATGTTGTATTCTCCTGTGATTTGATGACAAGGCTGTATTATATTTACACATTAATATAAAAACGGTGTGGAAATACCCTAAAAACAGTCAGTTTTGACAGTTTTGATGGCGTATTTATGCAGCAGGTTGTACTGGATTCATGTACATACTATGTATAAATTCTAATTCGCGCTCCTGCTCTAATATATGTGCTTCGCTTGACTTGCGTAATTCGTTTATTTGACGTAGTGTTAAACGTGTTTTACGAGTATCATCACGATGTAGAGTCGCAGTATCACGGTCAGCATCATAACGAAGGTCATTTGCTTGACGTCGTGTATCTGGATCAATGTAGAATAGTTCTCGTAAAATCATATTAATATTTATACAGCCGGTGGGGCTGCGGGTGCTCCGGCAACTGGCATTGGTGCTCCGGCAGGTGCTTCTGCACCGAGATCGCCTTCCATATCTTCAGGACCAGATAAGTCAGCTGCTGCACCTAAATCACCTTCAATGCCTGCGGCACTTAGTCCAGCACTACGCAGTTCGCCAGCTGCGTCAGTCATTGTTGGTTGGCCTTTGCCTTGTTCTTCACCCCATAGACGTTCGTTGTCTGCAATTTCTTCTTCTGTTAATCCTAAGAAGCGTTTCATTGCAAATCTTTTGCTCATAAATGGCACTTGTTGAATAGTATTAAATGTATTAATACGTTCTGCATCCAGTCCTGCTTGACGACTACTTGCGAAGTTTAATGGAGGATTAAACTTTAATTCAAACAGATTAGCGTCAATATTAACGCCTTTGCCGTGCATATAGAGCTTAAATTCTTCATCAAAAACACTAGTTAAAAGGCTTTGTAAACGCTCACAATACTTGTTAAAACGCAGTTCTTGAATGTATGCTGTGCCAACGCGGCCGTCATTATATGATGCTTGGCTATCGTCTGCACCTGTTGGCAGATAGCTACTTGGTATGCGTAAACCACGGAATAACTTGTTTGTAAAATATTTTAAATCGTCAATTTCACCCAGGTTTGTACCACCTGGAAGTGTGTCTACTTTGCTTCCACGACCTTCTGCTGTCTGCGGGAAAAAGTAATCTTCATTAATTGATAAAGGATTGTAAGCACTATCAATAACGTTCTGTCCGCCGCCTGTTTGGCTAGGAATACGTCTTTGATGAATTTCATTTTTAACACGTTCAACAAATGCCATAGCCATGTGACTTGGCATGTTACCCACGTCAATATGGAAAACTCTACGCTCTGGAGCACGTTGAATACGATAGATTAAGATAGCATCTTCAAGCAATTCTTTTTGTTTATAAGTCTTGAAGATGTTTTCTAATAAGCTGTTACCAAAAGGATAATTGTTGTCTAAACCTTCACTTAGGCTTAGATGAATAACATGTTCTGCACCAATAGTGTACTCGGTTTCAGTGGTTCCAAAACGGCTACCATTCATGCCTGCGTAAGGACTTGTTGTGCCTTTTTGTTGTGCGCCTCCTGGGAAACCTGCACTAGCACTCATACCACCTGTGCCCATTCGAGGATTAATGTTAGGAGTAATCTGTGTTACTACTAGATCCATAAAATTTGGTGCAAGATCTTTAATTACATACTGTTCAGGCTTTTTACCTTCGCTTTCATTTACAATAATTTTTGTAATCTTGCTTGGATCAACATAATGCCACTTTTGTGTTTCAGGATCACGAATAAAAAATGCATCACCGTACTTAAATGTATTACGCATGATACGGAATATACGTGTATCAAACTTGTTTAGTTTGCACCACTGTTGTAGATACTCTGAAAGAATTCTAACTTCACTGTTAGTAGCCTTATGTCTCCATGTGGCTAAAAATGGTGTCTTACCGTCTTTTAGTTTTTGTGTAGTAAACTCTGCTAGAATGTCTAGTGCAGCATTTACTTCAGGATCGCTGTCCATAACTTCGTATTGCTGATAACGTTCAACACGATTTGGACTACCTGTATAAACATCAGGTAAGAAACTACTATAATTTGTTCTTGCTGGGCCAGCTTTGGCTTGAGTCGAACCATTAAGTGGGCTAAGACTTGTGCCTGTACTAGTAGGTACTGGAGTAAAATATTTTTTCCAACTCATTTATTGTCCTTAGGCAATCAAATTGCCTTTGCGTTTAACAGCATTAACATTAGCGTTTGCACCGTCTTCAACCGCGGTTATAAGCGTATCCATCTTAGTATTTAACTTTTCAAGTGCTGTTAGAAGGTCGGAAGTGGTTTTTGTTTCTACTAGTGTTCCAGCTGCTCCAAATGCAGATCCAGTATTAGCAGGAGATATAGTTGAAGGTATATTAATAGATGAAGCAAACTGTTCCATTACTTTCTGTATAACAAGATTTGGATTAGATTCAATCATAGAATTACGCAAACTACCTTGTAATCCTGATAACATTCCTGGATTTTTTGCAACCATGTCATTTATGAATTCTCCTACTTTGTCCATTGGAACTACTGCTTCAGGACCTTTTTCATTCATAAATGACAACAAATTATCTGGACCTCCAAACCAATCTCCAAACGTTTCTTTAGATCCAAATGCCTGTTTAGTGACGCTAGTTGGATCAATTTTGACAGTTCCTTCGATCTGCATTGGATTAGATTTAATACCTAATCTATCTTGCAATGCTTGACTTGGACGATTTGCCGAGCCTGGACCTGTATCTACTCCAGTGTAGTTGATCGCAGATTTTAATCGTTTTTCAAGTTCATCAGGAGTTATTGCCTGGATACTAAATGCTTTTAAGTAGTTTGCAGGATTCATCGATGTTTGTAAATCTTTTCCAAGTTTATCAAAGCCTTCTTTTAATCCCATTGCTAATCCAGCTGATATAGTCTTTGTTGCAGCTTCTGCGGCATTGATAGCTGTAGACAATTGATTACCTGGTGTTGCTCCTGCTCCTGCAGGTTGTCTTTCTTTTTCTGCTTTTGCTCTAGCTTCGTCGTTTATTTTTCTAAAATCAGCAAAAGTTCCATCAGTCTTGGCCAACATTTCTTTGTAAGCAGCCAGCAGACCTTCACCTTGCATCAGTGTTTCAACTGCTTGTCTTACACCTGCTGTTTGATTAGTAGCAAGAGCATTAAAACGTTCCATGCGTTTTTCATCTGATACAGCCAATGCCATTTCATAATCAATTTTAGCCTGTAGTTCTTTGCGTCGTTCAGCATTAGTTTCTTGACTTAGTTCTCTCATCAAGCCGCCAACTTGAGGTGCAAGTATGTTGAGAGCCGCTTGCATTTCTGTGCCTTCTTTGGTAACTACATTACCTCTGTTGGCTGACATTTCTGTGAATAGATTAGCAAATCCCTGGCCGTAAGATGTAATTTTTGGTAGTGATTCGTTGTATCTTGCCAGTTGTTCTGCACTCATAGACAATCTAGCAATACGCATTTGATTACTTTGCTGTTGTTGATCTATACCTTTTTGTATTTCTTGTCTACTCTTACCTGTAATCCTTGCCATGTTGTCTAATTCAGCAACTGTTGTGACTACAGATTCTTGTAATATTTTTTGTGTTCGTTGAGTTTCTATTCCTTGGAACTTTAATAAGTTTGTGCTTATTAATAATTGGTCTGTGAATTCGCTAAAGTCAATACCAGACAACATGGCCTGTTGTACTTGTTTTTCGCTTCTTAATTCTTGTGCTTGTTTAAGGAATAACTGTGCAGATTCTTGAGCAGAACTTGCGCTACCGCTTAGATATTTGGCGTTACTTTGTAATAAGTTAACCCATTGCTGTTGTCCAATACCAGCTTTTCCAAGTTCTTCAGCAAACTGCCCTAGGTTTTGACTGAAGCCCATACCAAAACGAGATGAAGCCATCATATTTTGGTTCATCTCTACTAGGTTTGCACCAACAGATTGTGTTACTGCACCAATAACTTGGCCAACAGGACCAAAGTGTCCCATTACCGCAGTAACTTCTTTTAATGCGCCAGCAAAATTTAAATTACCTTGAGCCGCTTGACCCAGTGTGTTTAAAAAATTACCAGTGCCTTGTGCAATACCGGCCGCGCTAGTTCCGCCGCCAGTTCCACCGGTGGATCCTGTAGCGCCTGAGCGGCCGCCAGAGAACGCCCCGTTGTCCAACATTCGCTCAAGTGTAGAAGTTAACCGTTCGACTCTATCTTCTAATGCCATTATTTTCCCACCAAAAAGTACGCATATAAATACAATGCTTATAATATTTATCTGGAGTTAAAAATGGCAAATAATCCCTTACAGCAGTATTTTAGACAGCCTAAAATCTTTGTAAGTCTACCAAGCCAAGGCATCTACTATACACCTGGCACTATCAACGGTGATCCTACTAGATTACCTGTTTTTGGTATGACAGGCATGGACGAGATATTGTTTAAAACACCTGATGCATTACTATCAGGAGAAAGTACAGCAAAAGTAATCAATAGTTGCTGTCCGGCAATTACAGATCCATGGCAAGTATCAACAGTTGACTTAGATTTATTATTATCGGCTATTAGAATTGCAACATTTGGCAACGAACTAGCAATTGGTCATAAGTGTAGTAAATGCGGAACAGAACATGACTACAACATAGATCTTACAAGATTTATAGAACATTATTCAACTTGTGAGTTTGATAATCGTGTTGTGTTAGATGATCTAGCAGTAATTATAAAGCCGTTAAACTACAAACAAAATACAGATTTTTCATTGAGAAATTTTGCAATTCAACAAAAACTATATCAAATCAATCAACTATCTGATACTGCTGAACAACAACAAGCCAGTTCAAAACTATTTGAAGAATTAACTGAGTTAAGAAATGATATCTTTACTGCACAGATTGAAAGTATTGATACAGGTAAAACAGTAGTTACACAAAGAGAATTTATTGAAGAATGGGTCAATAATGTAGACTTAGATATAGTTGATCGTGTGCGCGATCACATTGAAAAAAATCAAAAACAATGGATTCCGCCAGCTCAGACTGTCAAATGCGATGCTTGTGGTCATGAGGATCGTGTACTAATTGAACTTGATCAGTCAAATTTTTTCGGCAAGGCCTAATTGGATTAAACGCCTCTGAGATTCAAGAACATCTAGTTAGGCTAGAAAAAGAAATAAAAGATTTTAAAACTGAGCTAATGCGAATAAGTTGGTACATGCGGGGCGGTGTAACTGTAGATCAGTTGTTGCATCTCTACAGCTATGACGACAGATCGTCAATGTACATAGTTATAAAAGAAAATATGGAAATTAGTAAAGAAACTAATATGCCGTTAATTTAATAAGTTGGATTTTTGGCTCTTCCAAGGCCAGGTGCGTAGTTATCTGGTGGTTCAGTAACATTGCTAGGCGGTTCGTAGTCTTTAGGAGCAGGTTGAGCTTTGTCAGATCCTAATTTTCTTAACACAGCATCATAACCAGTTTTGCTCAATCCACTGAGCGGATTAATAATAAATCTTTTGTAGTAGTCACCGCCAGGAATTTTCCAATCTGTGCCAGGAATCATAGCTTCGCCAACAATCCATTTTGCCAATGCTTCTTGTCCTTCTGAACTAATCATCCACGCTTTAAATCCTGCTTGTGCTACTGGAGGTAATTTACTATAGATAGGATCAAGTTTTGCCAATAATTTTCCTGCAAGAGGAATACGATAAGCAATACCAGGAACCCAAGAACCAATAACTTTACTAACTATTTTATTGCCTAGCCAAATTGAAACTATTCGTTGTACACATTCATCAATATAGTATTGTACAACCCATTGCAGTTTACCATCGTCTTGCAGTTCTTTTTCGCCTTCATCACGCATTCTGTAGACATTGAGAATTTTTTCTTTGCAGTCTAGAATTGGATCAACAATTCCCCAGAACATTAAGCCTGCATTGATACTATCCCAAAGTGCTCCCCACCAGAAGTTAGTTCTACTGTCAGGAGTTTTTAATTGTCCCCAAATAGTTTTGCTGTTGGCTAGACTGATTTCTCTAGCTTTTT
>Ga0255166_1000761_pt1 | contig 10196 bp, 4 predicted proteins | sample Atl_Cont_RepC_8d_FD_186013 | JGI IMG/M metagenome (GOLD analysis project Ga0255166, IMG submission 186013) | Freshwater microbial communities from Altamaha River, Georgia, United States - Atl_Cont_RepC_8d | ecosystem: Environmental > Aquatic > Freshwater > River | place: USA: Georgia | collected...
ACCGATATTCATATTCACTGATAAACAAATTAATCCAAAGTATAATCCATATCGTAGTGATAATTCAGTGCAATTCTTGGTTGAATCTCTAGCGGACTTGGATAAACAATTACACACGGTGGGAAGCCAATTATATATTTTCTATGATAATTCACATAAAGGCGATGGTCTTGGACTTTCCACTCTAGAAGAACTTATTAGCATCTTAATACCTCATAATCTTAAGGCAATTTCATTTAATGCAGATTATACTAAATATTCACAAGAGCGGGATGCTAGTATTAAAGAATTATGCAAAACCAATAATCTAGAATGTCTAGTAGAGGATGATATTTGTCTACATCCTCCAGGAACAATTCTAACCACCGGTGGAAAAGTCTATACTAAATTCACCCCCTTTTGGCGTGCGGGTATGGCTTCGCCGGTAAGGCAACCAGTTGATAATCCAGCTAGAAACTATCTTCCGACAAATAGCGAGATAGCAAAAGAAATAAAAAAGATTTCTAGCGGGAACGGTATTTTTCTATCACTAGAAGAAGTAATGAAACCAGATGGTGCTGGTCGTGTGCTAAGTAAACATAATCCCGATTTAGTAGAACACGGCGGTCGGACAAATGGACTAGCCATCTTAAAACGGATTACCGATTGGCGAGATTATGACGAAGAACACGACCAGTTAACCTATGCGACTACACATCTATCCGCTTTTAATAAATATGGATGTGTTAGTATTCGGGAAGTCTTTCATGCAATGGTTTCTAAGTTAGGTAAAGAATCAGGTGTTGTGCGACAGTTATTTTGGCGGGATTTCTTTTATCATCTTTCTAGCAAGTTTCCCGAAATATATACACACGCACTTAATCCTAAATACCGTAATATCCACTGGAAAACGAATTCTGCTGCATTCCAAGCCTGGTGTGATGGGCGAACTGGGTATCCAATAGTAGATGCGTGTATGCGGGAGTTGAATACAACTGGATATATGCATAATCGCGGACGCTTGATAACATCTAATTTTCTTTGTAGATTAATGCATCAAGATTGGCATCTAGGTGAGAGATACTTTGCCTCTAAGTTATATGATTATGATCCGGCACAGAATAATTTTGGGTGGCAGGTGAGTGGAGCGAATTCTAGCGGAACTACATCACGACCATTAGAACAAACTATATTAAATCCGTGGATACAATCTGCACAATTTGACCCGCAAGGGAAATATATCAAGAAATGGTGTCCAGAACTAGCGGATGTGGCACCTGGTGATTTACATAAATGGGATATTAAACACCGCGTGTGGTTAGATAAAGGTGTTAAATATTTAGAACCAATGCTAGATTACAAATCCGAAAAAGAAAAAAATTTAAAAATGTATAGGCAATATCTGAACTAATTTAATTATAATCAATAAATCTAGCTATTCTAGTTATCCTTGCGTGTTATGATAAATGTTAAAAAAATTTTAAATATTAAATCTTAAATATTAGATTGAATTTATGGCATTGCGGGTTCTAAGTTGTTATTACCAGCTCTCATCTCTAGTAGTTGTGATGCTTGAATATCTACTTTTGCAGCCATTGAATCTGCCATTATAGAAGATATGGGTATTTGTTCAGGTTGTTGCATTGCGGATAGTGTTGTTGGTGTAGGTATTTGACTTAGGGAGGCAAGTGTAGGAAGAGGAAATATGGAGTCCTGGCTAGGTGAAATTAATTGATTAGTAGCCTGAATGCTAGGAAGAGTTGCAGATGATGTTGAATTTGGTTGTGGCGGTTGCATTCCTGTAAATGCAGGAGTGGATAATGCAGAAGTAGACATTGCAGGAGTAGACATTGCGGTGGTGGTTGTTGGAATAGGTTTAGTGCTATTGGTTGCTTTATCATAATAGTAATTGTAATTTGTTTTATAGTTATTGTGGACATAGGTGGAACCAGCATCGGGACTCATCCACCATGCATCGGGTGAAACCCAATAGCCACTATCATATAGATAAGGTGAATCTAGAATTACAGGAAGAGAACTCTTTTCAACAGTTGGAATATTAGTATTGCTAGTAGTATTAGCGGATGGTATGGGAGTCGCTTTTGAATAATATAAATAAAGCAATAGCAAAATAATAATAACTAGAAGACCAATAATTATGTTTTTTAAAGTATTTTGATTCATCTTTTATTTAATTTATTTAATCTTGTTTTATCTTGTTATATTTTATCTTGTTTTATTTCATATATCTATATTGTAATTAGATATTTAGATGTTTGGTTGTTTGGATATTTGGATGTGATAGTTAGAAAAAGAATTCCGTTGCATTTTAGTTATTTTTTTTATTATAATTAATAAATTATAATTTTTACATTATAATTATAAAATTGTTTATTAGCTTTTTTCTTATAATCATATAGTTAATTGCCAGGTATACCTAGCAAATTTAATAAATAAATATGGTTGATACTAAAAAAAAACATCAATCTAGAACTAGAACTAGAACTAGAACTAGAACTAGAACTAGAACACGAACGCGTAGATTAGAGGCACACGATAAATCGCGACATGCACAGCGTGTGATAACAGCAGAAGTGAATGATGATGCTAGTTATACCCATTTTAAATCTCTTTTACCTAAATCAACAAGTCTATGTAAAGGTTCAATGTCTAATGGTAAAAAATATAAAGTCCACATTGCATTATCTAAAGATTTCGCAACTTTGAAAAAGGCGACGAATCACTACCGTTTGATATACATACACGATAATCATCAAGTTCTAGCATATATATCGGTTAAGATATATAAAAAGGATGGTGGTTTTATGTTTATTCATAAAGTGTGTTCAACTGGTGGTGGTGGATATGGTGCAAAGTTGATGAATATGATTCTAGAAGATGCCCGGAAAAATTACGAGAAGCTAGGTATAACATATCTATCTCTTACCACGCATAATTTAGATTTAATAAAATATTATAATCAATTTAATCCTACCCGTGTGGTGGAGATAAATAATCCGGGTAGCAAGGCAAAAACACTCAAGCGGGTGGCATATATAATATGGCAATTATCGCCGGATATGCCGTGGATTGATTATGTGTGAATTACACTCTATTATCCATTAACCGGTTAAGGAATAACCAGATGCGGGAAGAGCGTAATGAATATAGACATTGTGATTGGTCAGTGCAAGATAAGGCAGAGCAGATAGCACTAGAGAAATATTCGCCTAGAGGTTGATATTCGTATGTATTCCCGTGGCAATGTTAGTTATATTAGTTTTTATAATTTTTTCTGGATATTATTTAATAAATAGATAAATAATTATGTTATCTAGAAGTTCAGATGTGGAAAGATTTAGAAAACATTTTACTGAAAGTGATTTAATTTCAATATTTAATTTGCCTAAATATAAGAAACCTGAAGATAAATTTGATTCTGCTAGATATCAAAGTTTTTTGGAATTTTATGAAAAAATTAAAAATCAATTGCGAACAGAAATAGATTCTGGAAAAGGAAATATATTAGACGCATTTACTTATGATTCACAATATTCAGATAAGCTAGATGAAATGAAAAAAGAATATTATAATATTTATTTGAAATCAATAGATGAACGCACTGCGTATAAAGCAGGTCCAGAAATTACAGATGATAATGGTATAAGAAGAAAATATCCACATTTTGAAAGTGATTTATTCAATAAAGGTAATTTAGTTTATCAAAAATATGAAGAACAACTAGACTTTCCGAAAGATACAAAAGGAAAAACTATAAAATTAGAACATCAAACTGACGAACAAGTTTTTAGTTTGTTTGGAAAGCGTATAGAGGGATTAAAGCACTGCCAGACCTATAATATAAGTAAACAAGATTCTTTAGAACAAGAATATTATCAAAAAGAATATGAGAGAGAATCTAGCACGTATGAATCTCTTAAAAGTAATACTCAAATGAGCTTTCTTGAAAAAATAGAAAAAATGTCAAAGACAAATTTCTATGATTATCAAACATTAAATAGCTATCTCGCAGGGTTGTATAATATGAAATTATTAGAAGAAATTCTAAGCAATCCTAAAGAAGAATTATATGCTAGAACATTTTTACCTGAAAGCTGTTTTTATGATATATTAGAAGAAGGTAAAATAACTAAAAAAATAAATTTTGTAAAAGTAAAAGAATTATTAGATACTGGTGATAGAAATTATAGACAATATGTTTTTGGCAATTATACTGATAATTTTTTAACAAAATTAAAACAAACAATACCATTTTTATATGATGTAGGTGGTGTATTAGAAAAACCCAATTATGAAGATAATTGTAATTTATTAGTTAATTGGACTTTATTATTAGACTTACTATATTCTAGATGTGCTATATCAAATAATACACCTTTAGCACCATTAAGATTTGTTTTACCATATAATTACGCAAATCCGAATACATTTGAGGAATTAGCAGAAGGTAATAAAAAAAGTATTATTTTTAATGTTAGGTATAGAACTCCTATGGATGATATATTTGATAATAATATGCCCGGCAATGCAAGTAATGCTGATTTTGTAGGAATTATTAGTATTAAATATTATCATAATCAAACAGGTAAAATAAGAGTTTGGTTTTTATTCGTTTTTAAAAATAATAATATAACTAATAGAAAAAGAACAAATGTAATTACCGGTGTCCGAGAACCCTTTTTTCTATGTAATTACAGATTAAGGCATATCAATATGTATGGTTTATTTGAAAAACATTCTATAACGCATTATGAAATATTGTATTTTTATGAATTATGTAAGCAAGGTAAATTATTTTTATATAAACCAATGGGACAATATGAAAATGATAATTCTATATTTATATCACCTAAGAATAATCTAGATGATATTCCATTTTTAAAGGATTTATCTCTTACAAAGGCAGAGATTACATTAAAAGAAGCGTCGGGAAATTATGAAGAAATACCAGAGACAAATTTTCATTTATCTTACAATTTATCTAGTAATTTATCTAATAAAAATAATAGATACAAGCACGGTGAAATGCAAACAGGTGGAAATATAAAAATAGAAATTAAGAGTGATACAAATGAGAACAAATTATTTTTTTCTGATTTATCATTATCTAAATATTACATTGAATTCATAAATGCAGTTCAAAATTTAGATAACTTATATTGGTATTCAAAAAATAATAAATTAGATTATAATTCACCATCTAGACATATCATAAATAAATATTTACAAATTAGTTATCCATATTCCTTGATTGATAATAATACATCAAAATTTAGTTTTTACAGAGCTAGTTCTAGAAAAGATTTACAATTAATTGGTAAATATAATCATATAAGTATTGGATTTTATTATCTTAATGAAATATTTAAGAAATATGAGCTATTTAAATATATTAATAAAAATGATAAAATTCTATCATTAGATAATGGTATGTCTTTGCTTGAATATGTTTCTTTTCAAAATTATAGTTTTGATTCCATAACAGATATAATTACTGAATCTCAAAATTATTATACAAATCTATTATTAGAATGGAGAGAAAGATTAAGTAAAATATCTAGTATATATAAAATTAATAATATTAATTATGCTGGTGGAATTTATGATATAGAAAAAAAATTAGAAAATAGTAATATATGTAGAAACAATAAATTTATTTATTTAAATTTAAGAAAATATATTGATGGTGTAGGAAAATATGATGATTATTATAATATTCCATTGTATATTGCGGGTTTATATTTTTCAATAAAACATTTGGCATCTAATGGAATATTATTATTTAATATACAGTCTGTTGCTTATAAACACTTAGCAGATATTATTCTAATATTCGCGGAATATTTTGAAAAATATGAATTATATTATCCAGATATACATAGCAGATATAAACGTAGTGGTGCAAGTGTATTATTCTTTAATTTTAAGGGTCTTAATGAAAAAATAATAAATGAATTAAATTTATTATTAGATTCTGTTAAAAATATATATCCAAATGAAGCAAATGATTTTAATATTCATAATTCCGAATTACGTGATGAACTTTATATTTATAAACAACCAATACCAAATAAACCAATGAAAAATATAATTGGTTTTCTTGACTATGATATTACTGATAAAGTATATGAACCATTTTGGCAATTTAATGATTCTAGATATTTTTCACAGGTTTTATACTTACAAAAAATGACCACAATATTAACAAGTGCAAACAGTGAAAAATTTATAGCAACCAAATTACCAACACCCGACCAAATTACCTCTAGCATCTTATACTGTAAAAAATGGGATATTCCCTATTTTGATAAATATAATACTTCCAAAATAGATTCTTTCATATCCCGTAATATACTAGCCGAAATGTATGGTCTAGCGGAACCTATCTTATACAATTTCAAAACGCCCTTTAAAACCTATATTGCTAATAAGATAATCTTGAATCCACGATTTTCTAAATCAAGTCGGTCTAGCATCTTATCCACAATCCATTCAAAATCAACCAATAGTAAACACAGTTCTAAATCAAAATCTAAATTGCCGCTAGATAGAAAAACGCAAAAAAGATTATCTAGCAGTGCTAGTATGGGTGCTTTCCTCCGTGATGTTTTCAAAAATAACACTACTAAATCTTACCACTCTAGAACTAGAACTAGAACGCAAATCACATCTACCAAATCTACTCACCGCACTATAACCCGCCGCCGTTCTACGCTTAAGCGAGTAAATATGTCCCTGCTAGAACCCATTTTCCCCTCTAACAATCAATTAGTGCAAGTAGGCCGGTTAATTGATTCTCGGCGTGATTTCTCCAAACCCGCAATGAAAGCTGGGATGAAATACGACCCGCAAACCTGGTTATATGACAAACTCAAAGAACAACTGCGTTATTACAAGGGTAAGGGCACACAACGCCAAGTGCCTAATCTTGATAAAATGGTTCAACAACGGCTAGGAGATTTTAGCATTTCCCAGGCTTGGTTAAAGATGTATGAAATTATCAGTGATTGCGACTTAGTTCCCCGCACACAGAAAGGCACATTCCGTAGTTTCCATATTTGCGAGGCACCCGGAACATTCATCAATGCTTTGAATAATTATATTCGGACTAAGACAAGTTATACGGATTTTGATTGGATGGCACAATCACTTAATCCGAAAACTGCCAAGATAGCAGATACATATGGTCTTGTTGAAAGGCATCCTGACAGGTGGGATTGGGGTGCTACTAGAACGGGTGATATAACACAAGTTGAAAATATTCGTTATTATATGAAAAAAGTTCAACGGCATCACGCTAATCAGCCTATTAACCTGATGACAAGTGATTGTGGATTACCAATGGGCGATCCTAAGTATGAATTTGTTGCCTTTGCTTCTTATGTTGCCATTCTAGCAATACTGCCGAAAGGTGGGACAATGGTTTATAAGATACTTTCACCAATTGATTTACCACTAGTATGGAACTTGATATATATAACATTTACAAATTTTAAGGAACTCGCTTTTTTCAAACCTGTGCAAAATTCACAATCGCGTGAATTCTATATAATCGCAAAAGACTATTTAGGCACGGCACCACCAGTTATAGATAAATTGCTAGATATAGTTCAAAGATGGTCTAAACTTGAAAAACAAGGATATAAAGCCCCTTGGGTTGAAAACACGGATTTATTTAATGATAAATATCCAGAGGAATTTGTAGCACAAGTCCTAGCCATTAGTGAACGATTAGCACAGAACTATGTTAATTCCATAGAGCGGATTATATATTATGTGGATAATTATGAGTCTCTAGGGGGAGAATACCAGAAGCATATAGAAAAATATATAGAGGAAAAGAATGAGGATTGGATACGAAGATATCGTCCGCGGAAATTGGAGAATAAGTGGATACTCTAGAGAGTAGAATATTTCTTGTTAATTTAATTATTTTTATATTTTTTATATATAGATTAAGTTGATAATTTTTTATGCCTTCTAGAAAAAAACAATATAGGAAGCCTATTGCAAAAGTTAGAAAAACTAGAAAGACTAATAAAAAGAATTCTAGCAACAAAAATTTTAGTGAAAAAAAAAAATCAATAAAACAGCAAAAAGGTGGCGCATTACCAATAGAAGATTTAATTGCAATAATAGAATCAGAATTAGGAAGACAATTGGATAAGGAAACAAAAGAATATTACACGAAAAGATATGAAAGTTTTAAGACAGATGATGGTAAAGAAAAAGAATTTGCAAAAATAATTGATGAAATACAAAACCAAAAGCGAATAGAATCTAAACTTTCAAATTCTAGATTAAATGTAGGTGCAGCTTCTGTGGCAGCCAGAGAGCCGGAAATTCGTAGAGGGCTAACCAGAGAATCTTTGATTTCGGAACAAATTTCACAAGGAATGTTTACTATTATTACTACCGGACTTAGTAATTGGGGACGCGAAAATAATATCATTGCCTTTTATGGTATAATTATGGAATCATTAATTATGAATACTTTCTTTGGAAAAATTAGTATAATCCAAGCTCATCATTATGATAGTAATCTTAAAGAACAAGCTAAATTAATTAAAATCACTGAAACTGCAATTAAAGAAAATTATGGTATTCAAATGGAATCGTTTATTTACAATAAAGATTTGGAACCGCTAGAAAGTCATTTGCAAGCTCTACGTGGAATAGATTCTAGTAATTGTTTCCATTTAGATTTTGCAAATTTAGATGAAGGCAAACCGTATACCGATAGCTATCTTTCCATTAAAGGTGTACCTATTCGTAAAATGTATTTTGGATATTGGGAATCTACTTATCCACGTGAATATGCAGATATTATAAAACAAATAAAATTAATGGAAATCAATCCCGATAAAACAATAATTACATTTGTAGATAAATTACGAGCTCTATATAGTGATATTGGCATTGATAAACCTGGATTATTTTACCATATTCCAGAATGTGAAGGTATTCCGAGAAGCGTGATTACTATTCCCGGATTGCGGACTATGTTTCAATGGGGTGGATTAAATGCTATAGAATTATATGAATCGTTATGGCAATTATCTGCACAAGATATGATTAGATTAATACATAGACAACAGGAATTACTAATTAATACTGCATTCATACTATTAGAAAAAATTAGAAAAGATAGAATATCACCACGAACACAATACTGTGAATTTTGCCGTGTAAGACAATGTTTGGAGACAAAATTTCCATTGAATGATTCTAGACCACATCCTAGATTATGTGGATTATGTTTTAGATTAACACGTGAAACAATTGGTGCTGAAATGATTAAAAATACACCACCTGCTAGATAAATAATTTATATATTTTAAGTTTTTTTCTTTGTTTTTTGCTAATTATTTTATAATTCCGCTAGAATAAAATCTAGTTTGTATTTAGAATATAATATGGCTAGTAAAAAAAAAAAATCTAAACCGCCACAAAGAACAGATATATTACCACAATCTAGACCTTCTATAGGATTAGAAAGTTTTATAGATGATAGTATTATGAATCCAAAAGAGGATAATATATTTAATTTCAAAATTCCACAACACTTATCATCAATAAAAAAGAATCCAATTGCACACTTAAAATTTAAAGAATTTTGTCAAAAAGTAATTCTAGATGTTGCTATAAATGAATTGGATTATAATACTGGTGAAATAATAACAATACATCCTTTTACTAATAATGAAGAAGATAATGAATATCTTACTAGTTTGAAAGATAAATACTCTAAAATGTATTTATCCGATTTGCCAGAGACTAATGAAAAAACAAATGAGGGAAAAACATATCCTAGATTTAGTGAGGATTTATTTGCAAGAAATAATAAGATGTATGAAAAATTTGAAGAAAGTATAGGAATAAAACCAATTGAGGAACAAACAGATGAGGAAATATGGGATACACTGAATAAGCGGATTGATGGATTACAGCAATGTTTAACTAACTCAAATCAATCTAGCAACAGAAAAGAATATTATGAAAAAGAATTAAAACATGAAAAATCATTATATGAATCATTAAACAGTCAAGAAAGTATGTCTATAAAAGAAAAAATATCTGCATTTTGTTCTAAATTAAAATGGCATCCTAGGTCATTTGTTAATCCATTAACACTAAATTTTAATGAATTTGAGAAATTTATTAAACAGGATGATAATAAAGAATTAGAATTATTA
>Ga0255166_1000765_pt1 | contig 10183 bp, 20 predicted proteins | sample Atl_Cont_RepC_8d_FD_186013 | JGI IMG/M metagenome (GOLD analysis project Ga0255166, IMG submission 186013) | Freshwater microbial communities from Altamaha River, Georgia, United States - Atl_Cont_RepC_8d | ecosystem: Environmental > Aquatic > Freshwater > River | place: USA: Georgia | collected...
ACGTACATAGTTACTTCAAAGCCAAAACGCATTTCTGTAGCTGCTGGAGTTGTCCACATAATAATAATCCTTAAAATGTTTCTGGCTTATGCCATTAAACGTAATTATACACCTGTTATGGTGTCCTATAAATAGAGAAAACCATTACAAATGTCTATGAAAAAGTTTGAGTTAAAAGAATCAATTGTAAATGAATTATCTACCACACCAGAAGCTAGGCTGTTACAGGCCATACTTCTTAAGGCTGTGGATGATGCAATGTTTGGATATTCTAATGAACAAAAGTCTGCACTATTTTTCTTATGGTCTAAGTCAAATCAATTAAGAGATCTATGCTTGCTATTTTCTCATTATGATATACACTATGTCAGAAAAATGATTTTAAATAAAATTAAAGATAAAGACTTAATTAAATTTATAGATATAAATTATGGACATTAATACGCTAGATTTACATATGAGTTGTTATGCTCACGCTGCATACCATGAGGCAGGAACGCACCAAGAAATTATTGCTGTGTTTAATGTAATACGCAATAGACTTAAAAATAAAAATTATGGAAATGACCCATGCGAAATTGCTTACGCTAATGGCCAGTTTCAAGGAATTACAGATGCAAATCATGAAGAGGTAGATCAGAAAAGATATTTAGAAATTAAATATAAAGCGATAGATGCTATTTACTTTAATAAGATTAAAAATCCTATTGGCAATAAATTACACTTTTATGATGATAGTATTGCAACACCAACTGGATGGAAGAATTGCAACATTAAAATAGGGAGGCTAGTGTTCTGTGACTAAAGCGATTGCATGGATGGTAGAAGAATTTGACAGCACAGGTAAACTTGTTTGGTCTGGTCTTATGACTTCAGAGCCAACAGAGCTTTCGTGGTTTAAAGATTTAAAATCCAAGCTCCATAACGTTACCATCACCCCATTGATACCAGATACAAAAAATATTATTAAAGTAACTAACATCAAAAAATACGATAGTAAAAAACTTATTGAGGCAAATAATGGATTATAACCCACTCACGCAAGAACAAATAATTGGTGCGTATAACAAAGTATTTCCAACAAGATATGAACCAATGACTATAGAAAGAATGATACAGTTTGCAAGAATTATAGAACAATTACATGGAGTAAAATATGAATCCTAGTTTATTTATAGCAACACCTATGTATGGTGGCCTGTGTTATGGCACTTACTTTGAATCTATGCTTAAACTACAGGCATGGCTTATATCTAAAGATATAGACGCATACTTCTCATTTCTTTATAACGAAAGTCTTATTACTCGTGGTCGCAATACACTTGTAAATGATTTCTTAAAAGGTGATGCAACACATATGATGTTTATAGATGCTGACATTAGCTTTGAGCCAGAACACTTTTTTAAAATGCTTGATGCTGACGTAGATATTCTGTGTGGCTTGTATCCTAAAAAAGAAATTAACTGGAATGGTGTAGCTTTTGCAATAGAAAAAAAAGTTCCAGAGCATCAATTAAAATACTTTACTGGCGAGTATGTTGTAAGTACTATAGAAGATAAAGAAAAACAATTAGTTCCTACAGATAAGCCATTTGAAATTAAATATGGTGGCACAGGATTTATGTTAATTAAACGTGAAGTGTTTGAGAAGTTAAAAGATAAATGTCCATCTTATATACATAACATGAATGACACTAACGATAACTCTGATCTAGGTGATAAGATTACTGAATACTTTGCAACCAGCATAGATGAAAAAGGCCATCTATTATCTGAAGATTATCATTTCTGTAAACTTGCTCGTGATAATGGTATTAAAGTACATGGTGCAGCTTGGACACAGTTAGTCCATACAGGAACTTATCAATATAGTGGAAGACTTGTATGATAGTTTATAGCGTTAAAGGTTTATTTAGTAATTTAAAGCGTGTTATAAAAACAAGAACGTCTAATAAAAATAAAAGAGTGTACGATAAAATAGCTAAATATAAAAAAATATGGTGGCATTTTAAAACAAGGTGGACAGATGATAATTCCAAATAACATGATTAGTCATGTGGGTAAGATATTTCAAGGTGAGTACGCTATACTTGGTGCATTAGAAAATCCATACATTATAGATATTGGTGCTAATGTAGGTGGGTTTGCAGTATGGGCACATGAGTTTTTTAAGAATGCTAAGATAGATTGTTATGAGCCTATAAAAGAAAACTTTAATTTATTAAGGCAGAATACAGCAGGTACTGACATAGCTATTAGAAATTTTGCTATTGGTAAAGAAGATGGTGAAAGACAAATGTACTATGGACTACATAACTGTGGTGAGGCTAGTCTTTATGCAGGTGAAGAACAGGCCAAAGAAGGTGAGATTGTTAAAGTAATGTCAGCTAAGCATTTACCAATATGCGATATTATGAAGATTGATACTGAAGGTGCTGAGATTGAGATCATTGAAAATTTAGTTAACTTTCCTATGATATTTTTAATTGAATTCCATAGTGCTTATAATCGTAGAAGAATAGATGAATTACTACTTGACTATACGCTGATTGAGTGTACAATGCGAGGATATAATTATGGCATCCTTAAATATATAAAAACTACAGTATGTACACCAAACTAGACGATGCAAGGCAAGCTAAGTTTATTAATAACTTTATGCAGTCTAATCCTAACTGTACAATGAAGGATATTATACAAAGATGCGTTACTAACAGGACTAGGCTTAAACAATTAGAGATGCAAGGATATTTTAAATTGCCTAATCCAATACCTTATGGGAAAAGAAATGGACTTTTTAGAAAAAATGCTTGATTGTGTAGTTTGGTTGTTAATTGTTAGTGGTATGCTTTGGTTTGCGTATGGATGTTATGAGTTAATTAATTTATTTTTTTGGAGGTAGTATGTCAGATAACATAAATCACCCTAAACATTATAATATAGGAAATATAGAAACAATAGATATTATTGAATCTAGACTCACTAGGGAAGAGTTTATTGGATACTTAAAAGGATCAAAGATGAAGTATGATCTTCGTTACCCATTTAAGAATGCATTTGAAGAAGATTTAGCTAAGTCAGAATGGTTTAAGAATAAACTACTTGAAGTGGTAAGAGATGAAGATGCAGTTAATCCACCAGAGGTAGAAGCTATATTAGAAAGGTTTAATGACGAATAATGTCACCTATTGTCAATACTGACGTGCAGATGCCTCAACATATGCTTGAGGCACTTACATTACATGAAACATATTGTGTAATGTCAAACATTACAAAGGTAAGTGATGCTGAAGTACGTCAATGGTTGTTAAAGAATTTTGACAAGAATATGTCAGATGATTTTAGTTCTAAGTACTTATTTAATAACCAAGTTTCTTAAGTAGATCTGAAGTAATAACACCAGCATAAGGTTTCATTTGTAATGCTCTAATATCTGTTTGAGCTGGATTCAATGGATCTTTAATACCACGTTGTTCTACTACCTGTGGTAATAACTCAAATATATTGTGTTGTTTACCTATTCTTCCAATACCTTCACCAGCAATACCTCTAGGATATGATGGATGGCCAGAGTTCATAATGATTGGTTCATCTGCAAATATCTTACCAATATTCATAATGCCAGCATCTGGTGCAGTTAATTGTTTTGGATCTGCTACAGACAATCTTGCCTCGCCTAATCCTAAACCACCTTTATCTCTAAATTCAACGTCTAGAAGGCCTTTTAATTGCTTTCTAACAGCATCTGGAGCAGCCCTGTATTGGTCAATAGATTCTGGATTACTAACACCTTTCCAATTAGGAATAAGTTTGTTAATAAGTTTATCCATTTGCTTCTTATCTGTTTTACCTAATGATGCGTCAGCATAAGATAGCATTGTTTCACCAGTCATGTGTGCAAAATCGCCACCACTTGGTGCCATCCTCCATGCCATATACAATGGATCTTGACCTGTAATTTGTTTAATTGTTTGAGCATTATTTACGATTTGTTTTACAGGTGCTTGTCCAGATGCCCATACTTGACCAGCATTATTAAACATATAATCTTGGCCACCTTTAAGATCAATAGGCCTATTAAGCATGACATCATTAATACCTACTAATCTACCACCAGCAGCTGTTCTATCTGACATAGAAGTAATAAATGGTTTACCTTCAAAGTCAGCAAGTGATACTGTAGGAATATCTTGTCTACCTGTTGGCTCAACAATAGTCTTAAGGTTTTGTAACTTTAATTGTTCTTTAGCACGAGGATCAAAACGAGGATCAAATCCTTTTTCACCTACCTTAGTTTCAAGCAATCCTTTAGATACTTTACCAATATTGCTTGTGCTTAATCCAAGATATGGATCTTGTAAATATTCTGGCATCTGTTCATAGCCAGCTTTATATCTTTGTGCTGCTGGAAAATTACCAGATAAAATATCTTCTAACTTCATCTTAATCCTTAGTCATCTAGTTCTTGAAATTCTGTATACACATCTAAGTTATCGCCAGATATTTCCACTAGACTGCCATCATCAAACTCAAGATAAATTGTTTGAGAGTTAAAGTCTACTTCACAGCTGACAATAGTTTTACCTACAATTTTGTTACATAATCCTTGAATATCGCCAGCCATACGAGTCCTTAAATGTTAATAAGAGATTCTTTACCTACTTTTTGTGATTTGTTTGATCTTGACCATGCACCACAATCTTGACACTGATACCTCTGGAATATGGATACTCTAGATTTTACTTCACCACGCTTATGTAATTTGCGTGAACTGCAATTTGGACATACAGTATTTGCGTTATACGCATTATGGTTAGGATGTTGTTTAATCCAACCCTTAAGACGATCATATAATCGTTCAAGCAATACAACGTCATTCTTGTTATATGTTTCCATACGCTTCCATGCTGCACGTTCATTGTTCATAACCTTTAGCCACAATTCGTGGCCTTCGTGGTCAGTTTTCTTACCAAGACCTAAACGTTGAGAAACATAATCTAATTTATTTGATACAAATCTAAAATTACTTTTTACTACTCTTAATAAGTCAATGTGTTTTACTGGGCTTGGTGGATGCATACCAGCTTCTAAGAATTCTTTATTGAGCATGGGTATATCAAATCGTAGGCCATTATAGTGCACGATCACGTCAGCCTCTTCCATAAGAGAGTGAATGCTTTTTAACATTGTCTTACGATCTGTTTTGTATATGGAGTCAAACATAATCTTTGATTCACCATACCACTTAGCTGCATAACATAATGTGTATGAGCTTTCTAGTAATTGATTAAGAGCTACATTCTGCTGCCAGATACCCCATACTGTTGCTAAGTTTGGAGCACATTCAATATCAAGTAAAAGTATTTTCATAAGTATTCTCTAAGATTGAGATACTTAATTATACTCCCTCAAAGAGCCTTCTTTCATCTAAACGTCTGTTTTGTAAACCTTTTAATATCTTACCACCAGCCTTGCAGTACTTAACTAGCGATTCCATAGCAGCCTTTTTATCACCACGAAGCAATGCTTGACGAATAGTGGAACGTTGAAATGTTCCCAAACCAAGATTGAAGCTAAAGCTAACGAGAGCATCAAACTCACATTGCTTAAGTTGCACGTTAGGTAGCATTTTACATACTCCCAACTCAAAGCGATTGAGGTCACGTTTAAGAATTCCATCTATTTCCTCTTGTGTAAAAGTTCTATTCCAATCTGCAGGCAGCGATTTACCATCACCAATAAGGTGACCAACACCAACAGTCCAAAGCCCAGCAGGACAACGATAGGGCTTATTACGCACACCTTCATGATGTTTAATAAGAATGATTGCACGTTGTGATACTTTCACTTATTTTTTTTCCCAAGTTCTAGATCCAAAATAAAAGCCAATGATTGATCCAACAATAGACATTTCTTCAGAACTAAAAATAATATCCATTGATGTACCAAAGTCTGCACCTGTATGGACTGCCCACCAGAAGCCAGCTACATCAACGAACACAAGTAGTGTAACGAATGTAAAAGCAATGATGGGTCTTACGCAAGCGTTAAGAGTTTTTACCCATTGTGATGATTGCTCTACAAGTTTAGCATCATGTTCATATAATGCTTGACGTTCTTGTGCATACGTTTCAGCATTAGTTTGCTCTAACTCAATAGCAGCAATTTTCTCTTGTGATACAAACCCAGCTTGTGCCATACGCATAGCTTGTTCATTTTGTAACATAGCCATTTCACGTTCATGTTTTTGGTCACCCTTTTGCTGGAAGAAACCTAAAATACTAGGTAGGCCTGCTGTAGCAAAACCTAACACAGATGATAATAATGCAAACATTTACAACTCCTTAGGATCAAAGCCAAATTCTTTGGCAACTTTTTTCTGCATACGTTTAAATTCACCCTTATGAGATAAATACTTTTTTGAGTCTGGCTCATTAATGTATATACCCATGTGGATTAATTCATGTAGCATTGTTTTACAAACTACATCTAAAAATGTACATTTTCCAGTAGAAATCATGATCTCATGTTTAGAATTAAATTCTTTTTCTTCTGGCTTATACTCACCATAAGCATCTTCAGTATCTTTAATAACAAATTTTACTTTGCTTGATGGAGGATATTTAGCGTATGTTTTATAAATTGGTGACGATACAAAAGTTTCATATAGGTGACATATAAACTCTTTTGTAATGTATGTCATTTTGCTAGTGGATTAACAGTAGCGTGTTTAATAGTATTTAACTTTTCATCCATTGCATCTACAGTAGCAGTTAATTCTTTTCTAAGGCCACTAACTGTTGCAGATGTTTCACGACTTAATACAATAGCATCTGAAATCTTTTCTGAAGTTCTAATATTAGAATCAGCAATAGCCATAATTCTTTCGTTCTGTGCTTTGACTTGAACTTCCAATGTGGCAATCTTTTCATTGATAGGACTTAAGTCTATCTTTTCCATAGCGTCTGCTGTGTCGTTCATCTTGTTGTAAAAGGTCACTGCTGCGTATCCTATTGAACCTACGATTGGAATCACCAATAATAATGCTTTCAGCATCGTTTGGCTTGATAAGGTCAATGAGAAAGTTTTGGTTTCTGGTGTAGCCATTAGATATTTCCTCTGTAAATATAAATTGATCTGTTATCTGTTGCTGCTGTATAATAGGTGCATTAAGAATTTCTAAACTAAGGACAATTCCAAAACCATGTACAAGTTCTTTTCCCTTTGGTACTTCAAGTTTAGGACTATCCTTGCTATCATTCTTTTGTTCAGCTTTTGGTGTTTCTTTTGCTGTATCTTTGGGGTTATCTTCTTTTGCTTTTGGTGTATCTTTAACTTCCTGTTTTGGTTGTTCAACCTTGACTTCAACAGGAGTAGGTAATGGACTTGTTTCAACTGGTGCTTGCTGTTGCACTACTGGCATTGTATTTGTTACTGTGGTTTGATTCACAGGATTAAGTGGTGAAGTTGGACTCACAGGACTAGATATATTAGTTACATTAGTAGCAGACTTAACGCAAGTATTTGTTGTTTCTACCCACGCACCAAATATAGGACTTCCATAAGGATCTGGACAAGATGATATTCTTGTTTCAGTAATAGATCCTACATAATCAGTTTGACAGGCTAGTTGTCTTGTTTCTGTGCTGGTTTGACACGTTGGAGGATCTTGCGTGCAATTGTTACTAACTTCGTACCAAGCTGACCAACTTTGCGAAGCACAACTATAAGTCCTGCTTTTGTTAATAACACCACTATAGTGAGGTAATGGGCAAGCAATGCTTTGACTTTCAACGCTGTCTGAACAAGCAGGGGTTTGATAAGCTGAACATAATGGGTCATCTGGTCTATAATATACGCACCAATAATCTCTAAGTGCAATCGTTGGATCAATGCCATTACATACAAGCGAACCTTCAAGCATATATCCTTGAGGTGTTGGAGTATAATTACAATACCATGCATAAGCGTTATTTACCTTTAGTAATATTAATATCAGCAGGAGGCTCTGGTAGAACAAACGTTTCGCCATATAATTTCCTAAACCAATCTGGATGTAATTCGTACCATGCTTTACGAGCAGAATAACCTATAGATCCACCAATAGGACAATAAGTACCTGCCATATCCATAGCTTCCCAGTTTTCTTTTTTCTGACACAATAATGCAAGAGCTGAAATCTTTAGGCCAAAGTCATGCATGGCCTTAGCATTTTTAAGCCTTACACAATTGTCATCTAATAAAACAGTGCCACCACTAACGCCAAACACTGTAGTAGATACTGCACCAGATACTGGCACAGCACATACATCTTGTGAAAATGCTGACATTGAAGGTGATATTGCAGATGGTGGAGGTTGACCTTTGTAATTGATAGTAGTTGTATCAGCGTGTGCACTGTGAATACATACCAAGATACATCCTACTATGAGAATCCATAGTATATGTTTCATTATTTCACCATGTGAGTTAATAAAAATAAAATAACTGAACCAGCTGTTGCTAATAAGATTTGTTCTAATCTTTTTAGTCTTGCATTTATTTGTTCGTAACGTAACGCACAAACTTCTTCATGCGTAGTTAATCGTGATTCTACGTCTGATTTCACCATCTTCATCCTTAATCTTGATTACCTGTATTTACTGATTCTGGCATTAATACAGTGCCAGCCTTTTGTGAATAGTCAGAAAACAATTGAGCCATACCTGCTACTCTTTTAACAGATGTAGGTGACAATTGCTTTAAGTCTTTTAGTCTTTTAATACCATCTGGTGATGTAATAATATTAGCTAAAACATCTGCATTTTCTTCAAATGCTTTTCTATCTAAATAGTTAATAATAGATTGTCTTGGTTGTAATATTGTAGAAAAGAATCCTCTAGCACTTTCATTTAAATCTTGCATAACTTTTTGATTAAACGCTGTACCAGAATCAATTTTTGCAACCCTACCAGATGCTTGTAACACATCTGTTAAATCACGAAGTGCATTAAACTCTTTATCAGACAATGCTGCTTTTAATACTTTTTGTTTTTTAACATCGCCCATTAAAGTATTAGCCCAATATTTACCAGCATCTAATGGAACACCATCTGCTGATTTATTAATTTTCATAGAATCTTCCCAGTTCTTTTGTAACCATGCACGAGATACATCTTTCCATGCTGCTGGGTTAACTGACTCAATTTGAGCTTTAGTATATTTAATAGCTCTTGGATCAGTACTAGAAAATAATTTAGTAGAAAATTGATCTAATTGATCTTGAGGTATTTTAGTTAATGAAAGTCCTGCTTTACGTCTTTCAAATTCATTAATTGGTTTTGATAATTCAGCAAATGTTTTTAATGCTTCACCATATTGTGGACTTTGAGTACCAAGTTCATTTACTAAACCTTTTTGAAGATCTTTAATATCACGTTGAACAGTTCTACCAATACCAGTTGCAGCAGGATTTTCTAGAATTGGATCTATTTCAAGTTTTACTCTATGCAATGACTCAAGATCTGTTTTTGGAATAGTCATAGCTTCATCTTGATATAGATTACGCTTGATGCCATTTAATACTCGTTTTTCACCTTCACTAGCTTTTGTAAGCATAGTATCAATTTTAGAAATAACAGGTGTAATATTTATTGGAGTGCCAGATGCAAATGCTTCCTTATACAATCCACCAGTAGCTGTTTCTCTAATATTTTTAAGTTCTTTAACTCTATTCAATAACGCTTCTTGTCCTGCAGCACCAGCTTCAATACCTTCAGTTTGACGTGAAATAGTATTTAAGAAGTCATCAATAGCTGGTTGTACATTTTCTTTAAGTCGTTTTTCATAAAACTTATTAACAGTTTCAGATGATGGAGTTACTTTAGAAAGTACCTTTTGTTGTTCTTTTAAGAATGGTAAATTAGTAATTTCAGCTGGAGTTAATGGTATATTATAATCTTTTGATTTACGAATAAGATCTCTAACTTCTGAACTTTCTAATCCACCAAGTAAATTAAACTGACTAATATCTTTTGCAATATTTCTACCTGCAAATTTCTTATATGCATATGGAGCTGTTTCAGCTGCACCAGATAATAATCCAGATGTAATTACTGATCCTACGTCAGTAGGTCTAGCATTTTCACCAACAATAGACTGACCTAATTTTTGCCTTAAATAATTAGATGCAGCACTTACAGCA
>Ga0255166_1000783_pt1 | contig 10029 bp, 4 predicted proteins | sample Atl_Cont_RepC_8d_FD_186013 | JGI IMG/M metagenome (GOLD analysis project Ga0255166, IMG submission 186013) | Freshwater microbial communities from Altamaha River, Georgia, United States - Atl_Cont_RepC_8d | ecosystem: Environmental > Aquatic > Freshwater > River | place: USA: Georgia | collected...
AGTTCCATATTTAGCATTATATTCGTTTATCTCTGTAATTAACAAATCAGGAATATAATGTTTCATTAATACCTGAGTAGGATGTTTAGAGTAATCTTTGTTTAGAGTTTCATTTTCCAAACATTCCATAAATGTATTTCCATGACGACTAACCATATAATCAATTATATCTTCTCTATTTTTTACTGCTGGTTTTATCAATTCTTTCATAAATGCTTCATCTTCAATTTCCCATTCATAAATACAAGAGCTATGAATTCCATAATATTTTTTTGTTTTATCTGCTGTGCCTGACGCAAATATATTTAGTTTTATATTTTTACGAATTTCTTCAACATCACTATCAACATCTAAAATTTCTGTTTTTGTTTTATCGGTTGATGATCCTTGATGTGCTTCGTCAGTAATAATTGCGTCAAAACTCATTTTTTTTAATAAATCTTTCTTCTTGCTTTTTCCGTCTATTTTAAGATATTGAACGCTACAAAAGACAATACCATTAAAGGTTTCGTCAATTGTATCAAATTCTTCCTGTAATTTGTAATTAATATTTTTGAAATCAATATACTTTTCTAAATCATTCATAAAACTATTTATTGTTGCTGGAACAGATGTCATTATTAATATTTTTTTATAACCATGTTCCAATAAATATTTACATATTAATAACATAGTAATACTTTTACCGCTTCTTGGTTTATGTGCTATACACCACATTTTATGTTTATTTGTCAAAAATGACTTAACAAATTTTATTTCTGTCATTTTTTGATGTAATTTTTTTGTTAATTGTTGTCTTGGTGATAATAAATATTCCGCATTAATGAAATCAATAAATTCATCAATACTTAATACATTAGTAAATCTTTGACAAAATACATCTAAAGCTTTAATAATATCTTTTTCATCAAATAATAAACCATTCTCTATAATTTTATCGTGTATTTGTTTATCAATATTTAGTTTATTTTTGTATTTGTGTTTTATAACAACTTCTTTATCCTTAACAAATAATCCAATTTTATAGTCATCTGTTATATTTTGCTTGGTTATCGTGTTGTCTATTTTTGATACATCAGTTTCACTATACTTGTTTTTATATTTAATTGTAAATAAAACAAGACTTGTTCCTTGTTTTATAGCCATATCAACAATATTATTTCCTCCTCCATCAACCTTTACCTTTAACAAAGAATTAATATTTTTAATTTGTTTTAAGTTTTGTAATTGTCCGTCATAAATTTCTATATAGTTTATATTTTCTATACACTTTAGAATGATAAGGATTTGACAAATGGTTTCAAATATCCATCCTTGTCTTCTTTCATCATATAATTCTTTGTTTTCCTTCATGACCACATCAAATAATTCTTTACCTGTTAATTTTGTGTTTGCCAACATATTTGCCAATATATCTTTACGAAATACTTGATTAATAAATACATTTTTTTCTTCATCTTCAAGAATTAGTTTAACTTTTTTATTTAATCGTTTTGATTTAACTTTTTTGTTTTTCTTTACGATAATAATCTCTTCTTTGCTATTAATAACTTGAAAATCACTCATGTTAAAGTATTGTGTATATATAGTATGTTGTATTTATTATTTAATAAAACTAATCAATTTTTATTAAATATAAAATTTAATGTTTTCTATGTCTGCGAGTTCTACGATGCTTGGTTTTTCTATGACGACGAGTTCTTCTTGGAATATTAATATATTGTAATATTATAATTTTGTAAAAATATATTTTTGAGTTCTTAAATATTTATTTTCTTTTTCATTAAAAAATCTGTATTCTTTACTTTCTAAATTATATTTTGTTTTAATTAAATGTTTTATTATTGACAACCAAGGTCTTTTTATTTTAGTTGGTTCTCCAACTGCTTTTATTCCATTAAAACTATAATATTTTCTTATTTCTGGGATTAGTTCCATTATTTGTTTTTGAATTTCTTCATTTTTATCTAATTCATAAAGTGTATATTCCGTTTTATTTTCTAAATCCAATATCTTAACAATTTTATCTACTATATCTTCCTGTTCTTTTTTATACAACTCACTTTTAAGTCGCATTATAATATACTTAAAACAATATATAAATTTTAAGTATATTATTTATAAATTTTTAATTTTCTTCGCCTTGTTGATGGTTTCCTTTTTAATTCGTATATTTCTTTCAAATTATAAGCATATTCAAAATAATTTTTATAGTTTTCTGGTTTTACTTTATAAATTGCCTTTTCTACATTTTTTTCTAATTCTTGAAAATTTGATACATTTCTATCCTTTTTCAAAATATTTTTTATTTGATTAAAATATCCCTCTATTGGTAGGTTGCTACGAGGTGTATAAGGAACAGCAAATAAATAATGATTACCACTTTTAGATATAGCATTTTTAATTAATTCGTTATTATGACTTCCAGCATTATCCAAAATAATAAGATGGTTTTTGTATTTTGAAAAGACATATTTTTCTAAAAACTCTAATAACCTTTCTTTTGTCATGCCACATTTTTCATATAATTCTTTTCCAACGCATTTTGAATTACTTATTGCTACTAATAATGTAAATTTACGAAATACAAATTGATTAGAAGTTTTTATTACACATCTCCTACCTAATTCACATCTACTATAAGTTGGTTTCAAAGCAGAACCAACACTTGTTTCATCTAAACAAATTATTTTATTCATAGGAAATTGTTTAACCCTACTATAAAATTTATTTAGTTCAGTTTGTTTCTCAATTGGTTTCTTATATCTTTCTTTTGGGAAATGTTCGTGTCTTGTTCGTTTCCTTGTTTTATTGTTATCTCTGATAACTTGTCCTAAATGTTGAGGTGTAATATCAAATGTTGGATATTTCTTTTTCATCTCAATTTCTAATTCATTCATAGTAAGTTGTTCGTTTTGTTTTAATAATTCTAACGCAGTTTTCACTTGTGGTTTAGTAATTTTATAAGATACAGATTTTCTATTTCTTCTTGTAATATTTTTAGAAGTTTTATATCTTTGTATCCATCTTTGTAATGTAGATTTTTTACAATCAAATATTTTACAAGTTTTTCTAATATTATCTTTGTTATTCAAATAATATTTAACGGCAGATATTTTATAGTCTTCGCTCTTATGTGTCATACTTATAATAAAAAAAGAATAAATATTGGTTCATTATTTGTCCCATTTTAAATCTTCAAGGGTGTAAATCACTCCATGATGTATGATTCTTATGAACCTAGATTTATTGCCCCTAGATATTATGACACGCAATTTATAATGTATAAACAACCTATATACACTAGAACATATGGAAATAATATGAATTTAATGAACCATAAAAAACGTAAACAAAAATATAGAAAATATATCTATGAGAGCAGTAGCAGTAGCAGTGATGATATATAAATATTATATTATAATTATGTGATTGTAATATAATTTATAATATAATATAATATAATATAATTTATAATAAATTTTGATATTTGCGCATTTTGGTTATTCATTCTTTTGATATTTAATCCTCCAATTTTAACGCATCATCTATTTTTAAGCTATCTAAGTATTGTTTCTTTAGATTGTAATTTAAATAAAACATTTGCTGGGAAGGGTGTAACTGATTTATATATTCACAAACAAATTTAAAATGAATATGTTTTTTTTCACTTCTAAGGTAATTAATATAGTGTTCATGTAACTTGAACATATTGCTTCTAAATTCATAAGGAAATTGATTAAGAGGCGCTTCTTTTTTTATATAACAGTTTACATAATTAGTATACAAAGCAAGAGTATAATCATGTAACTGTTTTCTATAGTCATAAAATTGTTTTTTATATTCAGGATAATATTTTAAAAATTCTTTCAACTTACCACTTTTTCTAAGTGATAAATATTCATATTGTAATTTTGGTTGGTTTCCTCTTAATTTGCGAACATATTCATAAGTAGGATTACGTATCTTTGTTCTAGTTCCATTATTTGAATGTATCATAAATCCTACCATATCATAAGGATTGTTCATATTCATTCCATTTTCTTCTAGTTCTTTATATCCTGAAAAAGTATGTTTTTTCGGTAACTCAACCTTTATATTTTTATCTTTAAAAATTTCATCATATACCATTTCTTTATTCAAATCATATACTTTGAAAGTATCATTGTCTATTCTATATACTTTTACCAAATAAAGTTTTTTTTCATATAAAGGAATTACAATACGATTCTTTGGATGCTGCATTACAAACGAATAAAAATAATCTTTATTTAAATGATTGAAATCTAAATTAATATGATTACAAACTTCCAAAAACAAATTTCTAAATGTTACTAATTTATCTTCCGTTTTGAAGAATATAATTTTTCCGCCAATAGTCCCTTTTGTCGAAATTTCCCATTCATTATCTATGTTATTCCAAAATAAATTAATCATAGTCCCTTCTACATAATCTTCTACATTAATACACGATTCATCTTCGTTTTGTGATTTAAACATATCATAATCTAATGATTTAGGCGGAGAAAATGATATAATTTTATTATTTTTATCTACAATTACAGAACGAAATAATCCAATTGTATTTACAATATCATTTGTTAAATAGTTTTTATCATACTGGATAATTTTATAAATATCATCATTATAATTCCACAATTTCTCTTTTAATTTTAGTGAATTAAGATAGTTTACTAATGTTTCATCTTCACTTAAATGGTTATTATATAGGGGCTTCATATCAACCCCATTAATATATTCTAAATTATATTCAATGCTCATTATTTATTTATAAATAAATATCTTTATATTAATTTGAAAAATTATTTGGTTAAAAATAAAAAACTATAAAAATATATACTATAATTATAGATAATGTCAACTATATCAAAAAATAATGATTCATTATATATTCAATTAGGTGATATTATTCAAATTACTGCTCCATCTGATATTAATATTCATAATAAAATATTTTTAGTTACATTTTTGAGTTCATCCAATATTAAACTAGTTTCAGATGATGGTACTCTTGAATATATTTTAAGATTAAATGATGACGCAACAATTGGCAATGAATCGATTACCAGTATAAGTATTTTAAGTAGAGATGAAAATATAGGATATGCTAGACAAAATGGTTTGTTACCTGATACTTGGATAGATATATTCTTTACTGGTGATTTACCAATTACAATAACTGGTATCATTACAAATATTGAAGAAGATATGATAGAAATCAAAACATATCCGGATAATGATGTGATTTATTTGGATTTTGCCTATAAAGGTTTACCAGAAGACATACCAATTGAAAAAATCGTGATTAGAGTTCCTCCGAGTGAATTTATACAAAAAGAGGTAGAACAATACGAACAAAAAGAAGAAAAGGAAGAAAAAGAAATAAGTGAAGCGGAAGCGGAATCAGAATTAGAAGAAGGTGAGATTATACCTACCCCTGAAAAAGTAAATAGAACTGCTCCAGTCAGATTAAAAACACAAATTAAAGAATTATTTGTAGAAGCTGATAAAATATTGGTTGGTGAACAACTCGAAGAAATTGTACAAGTTGTAGATGTTCCTGAATATGAACAACGATATAATATTGATAAACAAACAAGTGATTTGATGGATGAATTATTATCATCTATTCCAAATGCTCAAAGAAATAATTCTGTAATAAATAACATTCATAAATTAATTGAACGATTTAAACAATTAAGGTCTGAATATTCAAAATTTGATAAATATGGAAATGCGGATATACCAGAATTAAAGGGAGCAAATTATAAACCACTTGTTGAATCACTTGTAAACATGAATAAAAAACTATATTGGCTTCTTCCAGTAAGTAAAATGAAGAAAAAAATATATGATATAGATAACATTGAAGAGGATATAGAATCATACAAAGATGTTGTACCCTTAACAATGGCTGACCAACGTATACAAGAATACGAAGCATTTAAAATGTATAAAAATAATTCTATACCTGATGGAGAAAATAAGTATAATTATATTATTAATGAAATCAATAATTTGTTTACGCCTTATGAAAATCCAGACAGTTCTGAATATCGTATAAGTTCAAAAGATGTAGAGGATAATATAACAGCAATTATAGATAACTTAGATGATTTAAAATCATCTGTCATTAAAAGAGATGATATAATTCGTAGAAAATTTGTCATTCAAACTTACAATTTAGGTTTATCTAGATTAGAAACAATTGAAACGCAAAGAAAAAAATCATATTTAAAACGAGTAAAAATAACTCCTAATGACCGCATAACCATTAAATCTTTTATTTCTCTCCCTGAACCCGCTTTAAGGTACTCTCATATTAATCTTCCTAACACAAATATTTTGGATAAATCGTCATTAAATATAAACAATTTATGTTATTGGAAGCTTCTTAATGAAAATACTCCAATAAATCAACTCATAGTAGATAATTTGTCTAACGAATTAGTATTTGATGAAAAGAATTATTTGAATAATATTAAAGAATATTTATTGAATGAAACAGTCGAAGATAAAGATAAATATAATAAGTTTTTGAATACAATTATTCCTAAAACAAGAGTGTTGTTTGATTTAATCAAAAAATATATTAATGGTAAATTATCTCTCTACTCTATTGTTAAATTTTTAGAACCATTTTTAATTTATCAAAAAGATTTATCCTTTAAACAATATGAAACAATTATCGAGTTTGTTGAACAAAAAATGAGAGAATTTAAAAAAAAATATGTAGAAAATGCCAAACAATTTAGACTTCTATATCAGCAATTCAAAAACAAAACATCTCCTAAACCACGTATCTTAGAAACATTAACATATGATATTGATAGAGACATATTTGATTTTTATGTTTCAACATTTGATTATCCAATGACATCAAGTGAACTTTTGAATAGAATGAATGATATTGATAATGGTGTATTTTTTTATCTTAACTTAGCAAATATCACACATGAATTATATTTACCTAAACACCTCAAAAATCTTGAAAATGAAGATGAGCGTTTAGATGAAAACTATAAATTATTACAAAAAAATGATACATGTATAAATTACGTTTTATCAAAAACTTATAAAACAATGGACCAATTAGAAAAAGATAATAATGTTGATGTTTATTTTGATAATGAGCATAACAACGATAAATTATACATCAGCTTTATGAATCAATATAAAAAACAACAAAAAAATATGGAACATCAAGAATTCAAACAATTTTTAATCGATGAATTAATGGATAAATATGGAAAATCAATTGATGAATCTGAATATATAGCAGAATCAAACTTATTAGGTAAGCGATTAGTAAAAGATGGAAATTATGCTGCTTTAGTTGTAGAAGATGAAAAACCAGAATTCAACTTGAAAACGTATAGTACTCAATATTTTAAAAGAGTTTCTAATGTATGGCAAAAAGATGAATCTGTAAATTCAAAATCATTTTTTAATAATCAAAAAGATTTCTGTAATATACAAGATAAATGTTTTTATAAAGATACCACATGTATGGATAATAAACGCGCAGAAATAAACGTTAAATTAAATACGTTAACTGAAATATCAAAAGAACACAATCAATTTCCTGATATTGAACAAAAAACGCGTATAAATGATATTAAAACAGATTTGTCATATCATGACTTTATTAAAGATTTATTATTGAATTATAAAAATAATTCTCTCTATAAATATAACAGTATAAATGTATCTATTGGAGAAACTGCTGAACAATATGATGTTATTGAATCTCCTTATTCAAAATTAAGAAATCTTATATTAGGTCAAACCGATTTTGTAAAAAAACAAGACGATATCATTCGATTTGTAAATGAATATACACGTGAACCGACAGAAGAAGAAGATAAATATTGGTATTATTGTATAAAGACAAATACAAAATTATTACCTACTTTTTTTATGAGACTAGCAAGTGTATTTATAAAAGGAGAAAATTATAGTGATGAATATGAAAAAATATGTGCTGAACAAGGGACAATCAGTGATGATGGTAATGCTTGGGTCGATAAACATAGTGGTTATGTAATTGGTAGAATTGACTTTGATACAGAAGAAGGATATGACGAACAAGGATTCAAAATTAATACACGCGATTTATTACAAGTTGATATTTCTGAAAAAATAATGGGAAATATAGATGAAACCAAAAAAGGACATGAATATGAAAATCCAATTGCTAGATTAATATCAAATGTTGTTTATGCCATGACTAGTTTTATGGGAATTGACCTTTCAAATCAAAGGGATTTTATAGTTAAAAATACATTAATCTCTCTTCAAAATGAAGATATTGTTCCATCCAAATCAACTTATGAAAAATTATTAAAAGATGCTTTATCAAAAGGAAAAAAATTACCTTCGTATGAAAGTGTTTACGATTCTTCGCTTTTATATTTAACTTTATCATTTATACTTATTGGAATACTTACTTCCATTCCGTCTATAAAATCTAAAAAAACATTTCCTAATTGTATTAAATCTTTTACTGGATATCCACTCAGTGGAATAGAAGATAAATCAGCATTAATATATATTTCTTGTATAGCATATAAAATCAAAAGTTCCATTAAACCATGGAATTCAATTCTCAAAGCAAATCAAGCAAATATATCATCTAAATTAGAAACCATCTTAGATAGATATGTTATTCCAAATAAAGAGGTTCAAACTAAGTTAAATGAAAAACGCGAATATTTATTAAAACATCAGCAAGATGAAATGATTCCAATTGAACATGATATTATTAATTGGATTAATTTTTTGCCTCCATTAAGAGAACTTCGATTACAAACACCTCAGCCAATATCTTCTGAATTTAAAACATCGTTTGTAGATAATTTGAAAAAAGGTAGTTCTAAACAACATGAACAAATTGATGTTATAAAATCTAAAATCATTCATTTATCTCTTTCAATACAACGATTAATTCAAAATGTAGTCTCTAAAGAAACACCCATTCTTAAAACTGCTTCTATGGAACCTTATTTGGAAAATGCTTGCTGTAACGGAGAAGGATTAGATACTCATAAATATTTTGTTACAAGAGAACCTGATATTCGTTCTTATAATAATATGGTTATTGAATTCAAAAATATAATAGACGATGTTCAACGAATGAGCGAAGCTTCTATTTTATATGACCCATATAATACAAAACGAGTTATATTAGAGCTACCATCTGAGTTTTCAGAAGATACAATTTATAGAGCATTTATAATTTATTGTAGATTTAATAGCATATTACCAATAAATGAAAATATGCGAGGTATATGCTTAGAAAAACCAGAAAGTATTAGCATTGATGATAGTATTGATGAAATTGTACGCAAATTGAAACGAGATGGAAGAAATTATAATACAGAATCACTTGATATGCTTATGAAAATTATCAATAAAAAAAATACTGTAAAGTTGCATCTAGAAAATATTGAATTTACTCCTATATTTTATCTTAGAAATATAACAGAAAATAAAGAAAATACATTCCAAGAACTGCTTTATAATGTATTAGATACGTATGATGTTGCTCTTTTAGAAGATAATAAAGAAATTAGAACCTTTAAAAATTATTTGGGGAGAGAAAATGAAAGTATGTTACAACAGATTAAATCATTTATGAAGTCACATTCAAAATTAAATAGAAGTGATTATAACGATTTTATAGATACAATTACTAATATTACTGATTTTAATTTAATAGAAAATAATGTCTTCAATAATCCTGAAAATACAACAACTTATGTATATACTGATTTTATTAAAAATATTATTAGAAATTTGGTTGATGTATATCCATATATAATATTAAATAAAGTAGACTATGACGATATCGATATACCAAGACATTGGAAAGTATCTCAAAAACATATGTTAGATATACAAAATTTTATTAAAAAGTATTATTCACCATTGAAGATGTTTTACAATAATAAAATCATTGAACGTATCTTAAATATAATTAGCTATAAAACAAAATACATATACAAT
>Ga0255166_1000787_pt1 | contig 10013 bp, 23 predicted proteins | sample Atl_Cont_RepC_8d_FD_186013 | JGI IMG/M metagenome (GOLD analysis project Ga0255166, IMG submission 186013) | Freshwater microbial communities from Altamaha River, Georgia, United States - Atl_Cont_RepC_8d | ecosystem: Environmental > Aquatic > Freshwater > River | place: USA: Georgia | collected...
ATTTGGGCGCATCAGCAATATTAACGTGTAACAAACCGCCAGCCGTTGTTGTGAATGTTGAACCCGAAATATCCGCCCATGTACTGTTGTCATCACTAGACTGCAATTTAGCAGTGCCGCTAAATGCGCCAGTTGGGGCGCAAATTTCAGCTAATAGCGTGTTGCCCTGCATAAATGGCGTTGTATTCAACTCGGCAGCAGTGCCACTTGTAGCAGATGTCAAAGAACCTAAACTTAGGTGTTTCATAATTACCCCTTAATGTAACTCTTTAATTTCTGTGACAATTTCGCCATCGGCAGCAGACAAATAATCACGAAAATGTTTAATAGAATCTTGAAGTCCGTTATATGCAATATCTTCCGCTTGGCTTGGTGAATTAGCCTCAACACAAATCAAATTACCATCCAACAATTTGCCACCGTCTAAATCTGCTGAATCACGAACAGAATAAAACCATTTGTTATCACAATTAAATTCAAATTCAGGCACAGGATTAGGCATATCAATAAGCTGCTGCATATTGATTTTTGGCAGAGTGTTTTGGAGTATTTGAATAGACACTTGAATATCAGACATAACAAACCTCATTTAGCAGATTGCACAATAAACGAGGTTTGGTTAATCCATGTTATGAATAGTTTTAAATGATTTTAAATTAAAAAATAATATAAATTACCGCCTGTACTTACTCACCGCCTTTTTCTCGTCTGTCATCTCAAGCAGCAAATCAATCGTATTTTTCTTTTGTACATGAGTATCTTTAACGATTGCCCTAGCCATACAACCATACCTAATTGCGTCAGCAGCATGATCTTCCATATCCGAGTCAATATCTTCAATATTATGTTCATCGTGTTGAAGCGCAGGCAGTGTTCTAATAGCATGAACACAAGACTCAAAAAAATAAATCATTGGCTTTTTGGTTTCTTCGTCATCTTTTAATCGTGTTCTGACTTGCTCCCAACCTGCGCCACGTTTATTGTCAGCTCTACGCCAAATAACACCCTCTCGTCTCATATCCTCAGCAATACTAATGCCGCCATTTACTGAAAAAATAGCAGGGTCAGCCACACCCCAGTCCGTCTCGTCTTTGTCCATTTTTTTAATGTTTTTAGCCACTTCTTTGGCAGTAAGTTTTAAGCCAACGTTTGGCTTGCCTTCCTCCATGCCGTAATATTCACGATACACAACCAACGCACCGCGCGGAATTTCCTTAATTGAACCATCGCTCACGGCCATCCAATAACAAGCAAAAGGTCGAGAGCTTCCCCAGTCAAACGCTTTATATCTTGTCCAACCGCTAGGGATATTAAACGCTTTGATAACATGCTTATCGCGCCTAAACTCGGTAAAATAAGCCCCTGCAATAATATCCCAATCACCGTTTAGCATGGCTTTTACTAAAAACTCGTTACCCAAACCCTCTAATTTATCCGCATAATCATCGTCCATGCTTGGATTATCAGATAATCGAGCAGGAATATATTGCCTTAGCATGCCTCCTTCTTTTTTACTCATGCGTCTAATTTTCATAGGTTCGCAATTATCAATAAAACTTTGCTTAACCCAATGATGACCAATTCCACCCGGATTACCCCCCGCAAAAACACAAGGTAATTTATTTTTATATTTATCAGGTGGATTAAAAGAACCCAAACGACATCGCCCCCTCAACATTCTGTACAAAAATTCTGTAAAGTGGGTAATCTCATCAATTAACAAAAGATGAATTTCAGCCCCTTGGTATTTAATCCAGTCTTTTTCGTGTTGACAGTGACATAAGAATATTTTAGAGCCATTCCAAAAAATTATCTCACCATCTGATGTGTTCACTTTAACGTAACCACTACCAATAAAATCAGCAAGCAGCGCAAAAAAAGAACTTGCGCCTTCCATGTGATTTTTCCACAAGTCACCATGCACACGTCTAAATAAATATATTTGAATACCTGCGCAATCCATCGCAAAAGCAATAGCCAAAATACGCATTAAATGCGACTTTCCACCCCCTGCCGCACCGCCGTATAAAATTTCTGTTGCTTCACTTGTAAAGGCCAAACTTTGTTTTGGGTGTAATTCTAATCTCATTTTGTTAAAACAATCTCAAGTTTTGGTGTTTCTTTGATGTTCAAATCCAAGTCTTTTTTAAATGCCTGTACTTGGACATGATTACCGATTAACTCAAGATTTTTAACTTTATCAGGCCATTTTATTTTTTTAACAATTGCCGTTGTATCACCACTAGCCAATTCTGAAATATCCATGCCGCTAATAAACTGCCGCCAAATTTTAGGCCACTCCTTAACTGGCTTTACCGTACCATCGTCTTTTAAAATATCCAAAGCATCCATTTTATCAATCTCGACTAAACGATTAAGGACATAATCCGCGTTGATTTTTAAACGCTCATTACGCGCCTTAATTGCCTCATCAATTGCTGCTATAACAACAGGCTCTTGCAATAAATTATGGCCCATTTGCCCTGCTGATTTTTTGCTATATCCTGCCGCCAAAGCCGCTGTCGTTGCATTTAGTGAAATAATATAATTATCAACAAACCGCTGTCTTTGTGATGTTATTTTTTTAGCCACATCAAACCTCCACAATTAAGGGTATTGTTTTTTGTCCACATTCTTTAACCTGATTATCAATTTTATTTTTTTTATCTCTCTCAAGTGGCCGAACCAACCAAACTGGATTATGACCATCTAAACGACAATCACGCATTTCTACTAATCCCAATGTATCACGCATGTATTTAACAATCATCAGTGTTCTTTTTTTTGCAACTCTAGCATGATACGAAATAGCAGAAACGCTCTGCCATGTTTGGCATGGAATTGTTGCATTTTTTACTCTTTCGATTTCTTCATGTGTTGCTTTCATTGCCGCACCTTATGTTATATTTTTACTTCACAGGACAAAACTTAACTGTTAATTCAGGACAAAAAGTTGGCTGACTTGCACAACCTGTTAAAAAAAACGGTACTGTCATCATTAAAAAAAACAGACCAATGACAAATAATTTTAAATTACTCAACATGACAACCCTCGCTATACGCATTTATTTGCGTTTCTATGCACGATTCCTGATTTTTTGTACTTGGGTACTGTTTTCCGTCTTTCGCATCACCAAAGCCCATTTTGAAGCAATCATGTTGATGCTTTGAAAAAGTATTAGGCATTGCTTTGCCGTTATTGTGGCTTTTAAAACCTAATTTGTAGGCCTGCATACATTCGTCAATGACTTTCATTGTAGTAGTCCTGTATTGTTTTGATGGCTTCGTTGGCTGAATAACAAACGGCTGTTTTGTACCCTAGCCCCTCTGTTTTACTTAAAAACCATTCTTGATTTTCAGTCACTCGACCTTTTTGGCTTTTCATTTCGATATATAGGCCGTGGTAGTTTTGACGCGGAACTGGTAGAAACAAATCAGGGACACCGCTTAACATTCCCTGCCCTTTGGCTATGCCTGATTGTGTTTTTGTTAGCTTTACGCCATTAAGCGAGCAATGTAATAAATCAAGGTTTGGATATGCGATTGGATTACACTTGTAAGCCCACTTTGACCACTCCACGACTTGTTGCTGATATATCGCTTCTAGGTGTTTCATTTGCTTTTCCCAAAAAATTTATTATCCGCTTTGTTGTAATTAATTTTGATGTTCGGATAACGCACATCACTAACAATCTCAACATTACATTCTTTGAGAATTTCCAAAGCAGCCTGAACAACTGGCTCATGCTCTTTGTCCTCAATCTCAATCTGTAATCCACTTGCACGATGTCTGCAACGGCTTTCTAAATCGGTGATTGCCTGCCAAATGGCATATTGTTCTATTGTGTTATGTGCCATCACGCACCTCACTTAATGCTTTTTTAAGCAATTCATTCTCAGTTTTTAGTGAATTTATATATTCGTCTCGTGGGTCTGGACGATCACAAAAAAAGCATTTTTTTTGACTTTCAATCCACGCCCAAAATGCTGTCTCTAGTGTCGCAGGTGTTTTTCTGTGCGGACAATCGCGCATAAACTCCAAAAACTCAGGATAGCGTGGGTGCATTTGTGTTGGTAAGTCCTGCATAATTAAGCCCCCAATAATTGTCTTTTGACTGTTTGTTCAAACTCTTTACGCCACCAGTTTTTTGTTTTGTAATGTTTGATAACCGACTTTACCCGACCCCTAACGACCCTTTTTCCAATCTCGCTTTTCATAATGCCATCAACATACACCATGACTGTCGAGCGACCAATAACAACACCAATCATAAAAGCATATCCTCAATTATATTTATAGCTGTTTTTAAATCCTGACTATCACCAAAAACGATCAGCCAAAACAAACGTCTAGTATTATCATCTTGATACATTGACAATGTTGTAAGCTTCATATCAAGCAACAAACAAATATCTTTACAATACAATACAGCACTGCGATTTTTTAACTCATCTTTTAGGTACCAGATAGCCTTTTTTAGTTCGTTATCAGTGGTGTCTTTTTGACCACAACGCCATAAATATTTAATAGCATTGCCTCTACAAAAACTTAAATAACGAGTTATCTCAATACACTCTATTTTAGATTGATTATTTCGATAGTAATCAGGATTATCTATTGATTGACTCACCTTTTCCCCTCCAGTTTATGCCTAGTTTTTTGATTCTAAGGCGCAACGCTGTATTGTTAATACCCAAAAAATAAGCACTACGCCTAATTGTCATCCCCATTTTTTCACAATCAATAATCTGTTGATCTGTCGCTTTTTGTTGATTAGTTGGCGGAGTTACAAGCGCGTCGATTTTGTCCCAGCCCATGCGTTCACGATAACGCAATGTGCTTAAATCAATACCGTTTCGCATTGCCAACTGCCTCCTTGAGCTTGGATTAATCGGCCTACTCATAACGAATTCACCATTTCAACAAATAACAAAACACCTGTAATGAAAATTACAGTAATTGCAGAAAATGCGATTAATTCCATTTTAAAACCTAAAACCTCAGAAAATAAAAAAGCCAACTGTTTTAATCGGGTGAGAAACGGCAAACAACAAACCGAACCGACACAAACAATTGACTTTTTTATGTTGTTTAATGTATTGCTCATTCGTTCTCACGCTAGCGAGCCATTAAATAATACCACACTGACCAAAATCATTAATCAATAAAACTTATAAGCCTTATTTGTTTTTCTTATAATACTCCCTTGCGTCCTGTTTTAATTTATCAACAGCGTCTTGACCGTGTAATTTAACGTGACGTTCAAAAAATCTATCCAAGTCCAATTTTGATGTTTTTGACAGCTTTAACAAGTATCTATACAAGCATTCTTGTTTGTGTTTCTCTACTTCATCTTCTTTAATCAACGCTACGGCCTCTATTTTGCGTTTTAAGATAGGGTAAACGTGTTTTTAGCGCAAAGGTACTACTATACCAACTCAAACAACCTTACGTTGATTTTACCGCCTTGAATTTTATCGCATCTAATCTGTAATAAGAACCTCATACGCAATTAATGCGTTATAAGCTCTATTGTCTATTTTGTGTTTGTATTTTTCAGCAAGAAGTTTAATTTCTTTCTCTTTTTCTTTTTTGTATGCGCAAAAAGCATCGTGTGGATTGTCAAATATTCCTATTTGAATTGACACGCCACACTTACTGTACCTTGCTCTGTATTTCCCACGTTTTTTATTAAAATCAACACCAACAGGATAAGCTCCGCGATCTCTTTTTTTATTTATTAAAACCTTGTTTATTTCCATCGGCAAAAACAAACAGGTATCCTCACTATAAACCTTATTACCTTTTCTTATTAAATCTTTATCAAGTTCAAAGTTATCAATGTTAAAACCAGTCTGATCTTCACACCAATCAAAAAAGTATGAGTAATTTTTGAAATTATCGCTAACTATGCAATCTTGATAGGATGGATGGTCTTTCTTGAATGATTCTGAATAACACCTATTCAGCATCCTATCCCATAACTTGTAGTGTTTTACTACTTTTCCAAAAATTCTTGAAGGTCGAGTGTTATTGTTTAGGCCAACGCCATATTTTAAATACATGATAAAAACCTTTAGTCATTGGTTTTGCTGTCTATGTAGAATCTGCAGCAGGTCGGTGACAAGCCGACTTTTCCCCCGCTAAAGGTAGCTGCAATTTAATTATAACACACAAACGCTATTTGCAAAATCAGTAGCTTGGCTGACATCACAAATAACTGTAACTTGTCCCCTCCACTCGCTGTGCCATTTTTCCTGATCGCAAGTCAGTTTCTTTTTAACACCGTCCTTGACTTCAATCAGCCAGTTTTTGCCGTGTTTCCCAATTAACAAATCAGGTACGCCCTGCCCGACTGTATGCAATGTTTGCACACTAAAGCCAAGTTTTCTAAAACACTCGACTATTTCGCTTTGATTAGCATCTACTTTTGCCGCCCTCATACCACACTCACAAAAAGGGCTACCCGAAGATAGCCAAGCCTCGCCACATATCACGCTTGACGATCGATATAACAAGTAACTAACTGATAAGCCCGATTGCGACTCACCCCCAAAATATCAGCGATATAAGCATAAGTCTTGCCCATTTTGTGCATTGAATACGCTTGCCTAACCCTTGCCGATTTTGGCAAATGTTTTGTTTCTGTTACTACGCGAGAGACGTATTTATTCATGTTTTAATGTTCCTAATAACTGCTCAAGCGTGATAAGTCCCTGCTGATTGCGATTGATAAACAATTCAGCCGCATGAGTAACCAAAGATTGAGCCTCAATAAAACCATGAATTGCTTTATCTAATGCTGCCTCATCAATTTGAACCACCCCTACACGCTGCAACAAACGCGCGGTATCGGTCACTAAATCAACGGTAAAAGATAAAGGTGTTTGACGACTAGTAATTCGCTTTTTCATGCTGCACCTCGTTTAGCCAAGATGCGTTGTTGCAATGACGACATATCTCCGCCACTTCCTGCGGTTTCTAGCCAGTGTTTTTTATCGTTAGAGCCATGAAAAACTCCTAAACGCTCTGCCTGTTCAAACACGTCCAAACATTCAAGAGGGTTACGTTTTTTAACTGTTTCAGTGTTTCCAATGGCCTTGTTTAAATCAGCAATGCGTTTTTGATGCGTTTCACCTGCAATTCTGATTTCATCAACTCGGCTAAGGTTTTTGTGATTAGCGGTTGCACCATTACTCTCAATCATTAGCGAAACATTGCCTTGGATACGCTCTAAAGTTCCTTCCTCTGATGTGTGATAAGGCAATAAAATCTTGGCGTATTCCGTGGTAATTTTTTTGTCTTTGTGGGCTTGGCGAATAACTTGGTCTCGCAAATCCTTGTCGTAACCTGACGAAACAAACCAAACAACAGGCTTAGCTTGTAATCGTGCCACAGACACTAAATCGTTGTACTTAGCAATAAAACCACGACTTGCATTAAACTTGTCGCCAATGACCATTAATTCACTCGCTGCCGCGTACCAAGCATCTTGTGTCTCCTCAGTCCACATAAAGCTTACACGCTCATCCACGGCCTGAATTGCGGTTGACCAAGCTTCTTCGGCACTAGGGCGATTATCAAAACGCATTTTTTCTAATTGATGAATCAGGTCAGCAGGAACAGGCATAAAGCGACCACGTTCCGCGTCTGATAAATGCGCCTCGGCTGCTAATTGAATTAAATCAAGCGGATATTTTGACAAAACTTTGAAGTACATTTTTAACTGCAAAGCCGACAATGTTTTACTGTATGAATCTGCCACGGTTTTAAATAATTCAACAAACAAATCAAAATCATTAGTTAACATGACGCGCTACCCCATTAATAATATTTACATCACCAAATAATTCAGCTTTTGCTTGTGCTGCTGCGCGTTTATGTGCTTCATCACGCTCTGCTTGTGTCATTTGCCAATGCTGTTTAATAACAGGCTTTTGTTGATTAGTGTTAATTAGCTTCAAGTACCAATCATGTTTAAAACCCTGCCAACCATTTTCGGCACATACCGCCACCGCTTCGGGTAATGTGATATTTGCCTTATTCGCCTCCCTTTGCATTGCGTCAAGTGCGGTTTTAGTTAATGGTGCGCGTTTAGCTTTGCGTACTGATAACCAGTCTTGAGCCACCTGTTTTGTTACACCCAACGAAATTAAATCATCAGCGTTTAAAGTTGTTTTTTCGCACTTTGCGCTTAATGTATTTTGTTTAGTGTCTTTTGTATTTGTATTTAAAGAACTGTCTTTTGTGTATGAACTTTTTTCACTAGCTACCTGTGAACTTTTTTCACTACCCCTATGAACTTTTTTCACCACCCCCTGTGAACTTTTTTCATGGGGTGAACTTTTTTCATGGGGTGAGAAATTTTCACCACCTGCCAAAATATAAACATTGTTTTGGTGCTCGTCTTTGGCTTGAATGATTAAACCACAGGCCATTAAGCTACGGCATGAATCAATCACCGCACGATTGCTCAAACCTGTAAATTTGACAAATTGACTGATAGATATACGGTCTGAATTTTTGTGCCAGCCTGTTGTTTGGCGAATGATAGTTAAATAACACTTTAAGTCTGAGCCTGATAACTCAGCCATGTATTTATCAACCAAAGCATTTGGACATTGAAAAAAATTAGGACGCAATTCGTCTTTTGAATCTTGCATATTTTGACACGCCTTAAATTGTGTCGCCTTTGAAAATTAGCCGCCCACATGCACAAGGCGAAAATGCTGCTCAAGCTAGATGGCCGTCTAGTTGGTCTTGAGTGTTTGGCGGCTTGGTTATTATATCATTTAATCCGACAAACGACAGTACATTTTAAATAACCGCATTTATTTTCTTGAAGCCAGTTGTTAATATTTTGGTTAATAACTTCGGTTAATTCCGTGGGCATACATTTACCAACGCTATCAAAAACAATTGGCACGACTTCGACAGACTCATTATTTGGGACGTATAAATAAGCGATCATCTGCCAATGACGCGGCTTGGTCGCCTTGCGTTGACACTTGCCAAAAAACGTAACTTTCGTATCTTCAACCGCGTCAAACATTGCAAAATCAGCCTTTGCAAAACGGGTAAAAATAGCGTTTTCGGTGGTGGTAACAGCAATATCTAAAGCATTCATCAAACACCCTCCACCACTTTACACACTTTACAGGTACGCATAACCTGCACTTGTTTGAAGTCCCAACTAAAAGACTGGCCGCTACAGTTATTACACGGTTTAATTGGTTTGATTTTTGTTTGTTCTTGCTGCACTTTTCTGTCAGCAATACGAGATAGGCGTTGTTTATCAATAATCATTTGCACATCCATCCTTGTTTACGCTCATAAATCTCTTGGCAATCCACACAACGACAAATTCCGCGTAAAATAGCCAGTCTTTCTTTTGGAATAGGAATTTCGCAATCTTCACAAAAAGTGCGACTTAATACGCCTTGCTTTGCGGCATGATTAGCAAGCAAGTTATCAATGCGTTGTTGCTCAATCTCTTGAGCAATATCTGCTACGTCTGCCATGATTACGCCACCTCTTTTAATAACGAGGCGATTAACTGCCCATCTTCGCTCTTTTCGTAGTACCAACCTTGGGGTGAGCAGTTGTCTTTTTTGATGAGATCAAAAACTTCTTCAATCATGTTTAAATCACGCTGAATAGTTCTTAACTCAACGTGAATACCCTTTTCTGCTAAGTTTTGTTTAATCTCAACAGTGCCAACTTTTCGACCGTTGCCTTTAGCTACACACATTAAAACGTGTAGCAAGCGAGCCACTTTTTTACTCGCTAGTGCATGGTTGAACTTGACTATTTTTTCTTCTTGCATGATAATTTCCTCAATGTTATGTGATGCTTTTGCGTTACGACATCAAAGGCCGTCTGATACACGGCCTTTTTTGTTGTCTAAAATTTGGTGCGCTTAACAGGACTCGAACCTGCAACCTTGAGGGTAGAAGCCTCTTGCTCTATCCAATTGAGCTACAAGCGCATAATTTATTGTTGCTAAGCTTTT
>Ga0255166_1000795_pt1 | contig 9956 bp, 5 predicted proteins | sample Atl_Cont_RepC_8d_FD_186013 | JGI IMG/M metagenome (GOLD analysis project Ga0255166, IMG submission 186013) | Freshwater microbial communities from Altamaha River, Georgia, United States - Atl_Cont_RepC_8d | ecosystem: Environmental > Aquatic > Freshwater > River | place: USA: Georgia | collected...
GGGTCCTGCACATCTTTAAAAGGAGTTTCGTTGATGCTTTTTCCCGCATACTTATCCAGCATGGGCTTTCGGTCAAAAGTCTCCAAGTGACTGACACCACCATTCAGAAAAATCCAGATGACACTTTTCGCCTTGGGGGAAAAATGGTTGTTCCCATCGGGTGGAGTCCAGCCACCTTCGGATGCGCGGGCAATCCCATCACGATGCAGCATCGCGCCCAGAGCCATTCCAGTGAAACCCATGCCAAGGTCGGAAAGGAAAGCCCGGCGATTGTGCTGTGCAAAATGGTTCATGATCAACGCACCGTGATAAAATCGTTATGATTCAAGATCGAGTGAATGAGCAAAAGCCTGTCGCGCCCTTTCTCGGGGGATGACTTTCGCCAGGCATCCATGGCTTCCAGGCAGGCTTCCTTTTCTTCCATGGTTGGCTGGACCCCTAGCACCAATTCAAAGACCCTATCCAAAAATTTATCCTGGTCTGCCAGGGATGAATCCTTCGCCAGCCTTTGATAAATCCCTGTCGCCCGATCCAACGTGAAGCCACTATTGGCCAAAGTGAGTGCCTGCTGGGGAAGAATACTTTCCTCCCTGCGGTAACACTCGAGCACATTGGCATCATCAAACTGGGAAAGGAACCGGTCGTGATCATTGTGGGACTGGAAGAAATAAATCGCCCTGCGTGTTGAGCCGGTTTGCTGAGCGGGCGGAATACTTGGTCCACCATAGGTGGAATCCAACTGCCCCGAAAGAACAAGCTGGGAATCGCGCACGGCCTGAGATTCCAACCTGCGCGGATTCATTCGCCAAAGGTATTTATTTTCAGGGTCCCTGGATGCGTTCGCTTCCGCTCCACGGTTCGAGGAACTCATCTGATAAGCCTTGGAAGTAACCATAATTCTGTGCAGATGTTTCATGCTCCAGCCATGTTCCATGAAATCAACAGCCAGCCAGTCCAAAAGTTCCGGGTGAGTTGGAAGGGATCCTTTGCGGCCAAAATCAAAGATGGTTGCCACCAGGGGCTTACCAAAGTGTCTGGTCCAAATGTGATTGACCGCCACCCTTGCTGTAAGGGGGTTTTCCCGGGAAGTCATCCATTGGGCCAGCGCTGTTCTTCTACCAGTGCTTGTTGTGGGGAAGGGTTTATTACGAGAGGTTTCATTCTCAAGGTTGGATTCCAGAGTTTTTAAGGAACCCTTTAGTGGGGTGAACACATCTCCGGGACTTTCGCTAGCTTTTTTCGCGGCATCGAAAGCCTTCTGGGCAGCTTCCACCTTCTTTTTGGCAGCATCCTCCTTACCCTTGGCAGCGCCCGCCAAATCGAGTTTGCCTTGCATCAGGTCGGCTTCAGCCTTCAACATTGCGGATAGCTTTTCAAGCATGGCAGCCTTTTGGGATGCCTCCTTGAAGGCCTGACTGGTTGGCTCCAACACTTTCAAACGGGTTGCGTTCCAGCGCGGTTCCAGAGCTTTTTCCTCCGCCCGTGCTGCATCAAGATTTTTTTCCAGAAGTTGGAGTTTTTCAGGGGATGTTTTGGAAGTTTCTTTTTTGCCTTCCTCAAGTGCCCTAGTCGCCTGGGATATCTTTTCCCGTGCTTGCAATTGGGCATTCTCCAACACCAGCTTCTTCAACTGAGGTGAATGCGCTTCCGGAGGAAGCTTGACCTCGGTTAGCTTCAATGGCCCAGTGGATAAAAATGCAGGCAAAGCCGGGGGTATGCTGGCATCCTTTTTGGGGTTCTTCTCATCGCCACGCACCAAAAACCAAGTGGGCGCTTCCAAGTTGCAATCGAACACCCTGGGAATCGCATTCTTTTCAAAATCCGATTCCCCAGCCACCATGTCTCCACGCACTTGATAGGGCTCAAAAAAAGCTCTCAGATTGTAGTATTCCGTTTGGGCAATGGGATCATACTTATGGTCGTGGCAGCGCACACAATTGATGGTAATCCCCATGAAGCCCTTGAACGTATGTTCCAAGGTTTCTTCCATCCAGGAATTACGATTAAACTTGAAATACTGGCGAGCCAAGTAGCCAGTCGCACGAAGCTTGCTTTCATCGGCGGGGTAAAGTTCATCCGCGGCAAGCATCTGGCGGATCATTTCATCGTATGCCACATCCTTGTCCAGGGATTCCATGATCCAATCACGCCAGTGCCAGATATGTTTTTGGCTGTTTCGAAGTTCCGCGCCCAATCCCCACCAATCGGAATAGCGCCATACATCCATCCAATGCCTGGCCCAGCGCTCGGAATATTGTTTGGAGGCAAGCAGACGATCCACAATTTTGGCGTAAGCCTCTGGCGAGTTATCCTCCAGAAATTGCTTGTAATCATCTTCCAAGGGTGGCAACCCGGTAAGGTCCAGAAATACCCTTCGCAAAAGAGTGCGCTTGTCCGCCGGGGGCTGTGGCTTCAGTGCATTCTGTTCCCAGCCCAAGTTCAGAAAATAATCAATGGGATTGGCAGTACCTTTCATTTGCTTCTTTAGTGGAGACTTGAACGCCCAGTGATCTCGAGGGTCCGATTCAGGAATATCCTTAGAAGGAGCAGGGGCCCCGGCCCGAATCCATTTTTCTATCGCCAGAATTTGTTGAGCCTCCACCGGCTCACCATCCGGAGGCATCTTTTCGGTTTCCTCATGGCTGCGAATTCGCACCAGAAGTTCACTTTGTTCCGGTTTTTGGAGTTGGATGACAGGGCCGTGCTTTCCACCCTTTAGCATGGAAGCCACGGTATCCAGCCGTAGATTGCCATTTTGCTTTAGCGCACCATGGCATGCCAGACAACGCGACTGAAAAAGAGGCTTTACAACCTTCTCATATTCGGAAGAAGGTTCCGCACCCAGCACCCACATTGAGGCAAACAGTATTTGCAGCATTACTTTTTAGGCCATTCATTGCACAGAGGCAGGACTAACAAGTAAATATTACCCTAAAAATGGCTATTTCACCAGCAATACCGGACAAAATTGGAACTGAAGTTGATCAAATGTCCACGATTTCAAAATTTTTGGCTTTTATCTATCAAAACTCTCTAAAAGGCCTGTTTTTTATGCCTTTTCTTCACCCAATGGCAGTACTCTATAAGGTGGAGAAAAATCATGAGCCATCGAAAAATCACCGACTTGCTTTTGGAAGATGAATCACCCCTGGTTCGATCATCTGCTGCGGTAATATTGGGCGCGCTGGAATCACCGGATGCCTCATCCGGAAAGGCCCTTGTCCAAGCCATGAAAGACAGCGAGAGCGATGTGCGCCTGCAGGCAATTATTGCTTTGGGAAAGATTCGGCATGAAGCCGCCTTGGATGCGCTTTTGGAGAAATTTCCCCAAGGTGGCCAGGAAGGTGAGGAAGCCGCCAACAGCATCGCCAAGCTGGGTGCCAAGGGAGTAAAAACCCTTGTGGCCGAGTTACCCAAGGTATCCCCGGGTTTAAGAAGGTATATTGGTGCCGCGGTTGCCAAAGCTTGTCATGCCAGTGCGGACCAGGCCGCAATTGAATTGCTTACAGACACCGACCCGGGGATGGTGGAGGGAACCGCAAGCGCGATTGCGGCTTCTCTGGAAACCAGGTCTGCTTCGCAGGTAAAGTCCATTGCCAAGGCGGTAGGCGAACTGGCCAAAAAACCCGGAATTTCCCGCGCCACAAACCAAGCGGTGACCCGATTGCTTAGCGCCATGGATGACCCTTCCGGCAGCAAGGCCCTTTGGGATCGTATTGGCCCGAACCATCCACCGGAGGTAAGGGCTTCCGCCTTGAGTTCACTTGGTAAAAACAACATTACGGGTAACGCAGAAAACATTCGCAAGTTGGTTCAATGCGCGGGGGCAGGGGACTTTCGCATCGCCGCACCAGCCTTGCTATTGCTTCAAAAAATGAAGCCTGACTCCAAGGCATTTAAGGAATGGCTGCCGCTATTTCATACACCAGACCCGGCAGGCAGGCACCTGGCATTGGAGAAACTTTGCCTGCAGCCCGATTCCGAAATTGCCGGTTTGATCGCACAGCAAGCCAGGCATCCAGATCGAAGTTTGCGTGAGGCAGCATGCGCAATAGCGGCAAAATCCAAGCCAGGCCAAAAAGCCCTCATCGAATCGCTGCTAGTCGAAAGTAATTATGATTATGCCTGGAACCTGGCCCGGTTGCTGGCCGGATTCATCCAGGAATTTGGAAAATGGTGGCATGGTGTAATCCTAAAACAACTTTATGAGCTGATAGAAACCGGCGACAGAAACGCTGACCCGCTTTTGTTTCTACTGCGGGAATCCGATGCTGCCGTGTTGAATAATGCTCTAATGGAAAAAGCACAGGAACTTCGCAAAAAAAAGAAGTACCAGGAAGCTTCGGCTTATTTGAAAATTCTAGTCCGCGATGCTGGCTGCCCGTTGGATACCAAATTGGAACTTGGTTGTTGCCTGCTTAAGCTTTCTTCAAGGGAACTGGGAGCGGATGCGCGCCATGGAGACCCGGCACTGCACATTCTTCTTTCCCTGGCACACCGTGATGATTTCCCGCTTTTTGAAACTTTAAAAAAGCAATCCTGGCTCGATCTGGAATGTCTTTTCTATGTTGGGTTTCACTTTGCAGAGCAGGATGCCAGGGCACGAAAAATCGCCTTGGAACTGTTGGAACATGTGGCCAAAAAAGCTGGAAGGAACAAATTGGGACAGGCAGCAAAACAAAAGATCAAGACGAACCATCTGGGCGAATAGGCCAAGTTCTATTAATAATTGAATTCCGCCCCAAGCGAAAGCCCCTGGGCCCAAAAAGTGGAACTGTTGAAACCAAAGCTTGGCCTCGCAGTACCGCCAGATGTACTGCTTCCGGGCATCAGATTAGGATTAACCACCTGGTCAATATCCAAGCCGGCGCGAGTTACGGCACTCCACACAAGCAGGTTGTATCCAAATGTAAGCTTGGTCATCGAATTCAATTGATAACCCGCTTTGGCGTTAAATTGCGGAATAATCGAAACAGTCTGATGGCCATAATTTCCAATATTGCTGGATAGCGCGTAAAGCCCACCTGGATAAGAAATAGAACCATTCAGTGGTACATTTACATTGGTTGCCCCGCTGATCTCCCCGGTGACATGGTTCATACCCAGGGCAATTCTTCCATCCAAAAGAAGGCTAATTGGGCCGTTGAAAAACTTGCCAGCCAGACCGGCTTCAAAACCATTAAAGGTGTTACTGGTCTTGATGCTATCCATGGAATCAATTCTGGTACCAAGCGGCACAAAATTCGGATTATTAGGATCAATATTAGTCATGTTATTGTAAATACCAACCCCTTCTGAAAAGGTCATGGCACGGTAACCAACCAATCCATCAAGGCGGAAATTATCCCTTTGGAAATGCTCTAGGTTCTGGCGGAATATCACGCCACCACCGACCAGACCCGTGGTGGTTGCCTGTGCGGCCAAGTTTCCGGAAACATCCCCGGGGAAAGCCACACGAATGGAAGATGCGACATTATCGTTCGCGTTTGTGTAAGGCCTTGCGAGAATCTGACTGCCTGCACTACCATCCGAGGAGGCACTAAATCTTGTGGCCTTGGTTTCCAGAAACAAGAATTCTGCTTCCAAACCCATGTTTTGTACATTATCAAGCCAGGCGCCCGCGACAAAACGACCACCTGAGCGGGGACTTGTATTCACCGTATTCCCACCAAAAAGGTTGGCGGTGCCAGGTGCCCCAAGCACCCCTGCTTGGTCTTGGGCAGTTCCGTTTGGACTTGTGGTTGCCAAGGCTGGTAATTCCATACCTTTCATCCACCACAGCAGGTATTCAACTTCACCATAAACGGTCCTACCTGATCCCGAGCCATTGGTAACTGGAACAGCGGGTAGTTCAGCACTTGTCGGATTAGATGAACTTTCCGGAGCCTTGGTCGGCGCATCTTTGGAAGATTCAGGTGCGGTTTGAGCAAAAGCCAGGGGGATACCCAGAATGGCAGCAAAAACCGTTTTCATTCCAAATCGCTTCATCATAACCTCCATGCTTTGCATCAAACTTCTGCCGTAACATTCTCAATTTGAATGACTTACGTCATTCAAAACATAATGGAATGCATCCGACCGGAAGTCTTCCTTGGAATTTATCGACACAAAGATAGGCAAACTTTTCCTTTTTTTATGGAAAAATCGATTTTGATACCTTTCAGGGTTTCAACGATCTTTTTGAACGGAAAACAAGCAAGCTTGGGGATTTAAGTAATGTTTTTGATCCACTTTCACCACTTTTTTGGAAAAAATCATCTTTTAAATGCCATTACTTCTATAATTTGATGGCTAATTTGCCGATCAGTTAAAATGTGAGGATGATTCCGTCTGATATTTCAGACTTTTTAAAATTTGCTTGTGAGGTCTTTATGTTTGGATCCATTGTAAAAATGCTGAAAAAGAATTTCTCCAAGAAAAACAGTATCAAGCAAAGCCCCTTCGGAAGATTGGAATCCTTACATCTGGAAACCTTCGAGGAACGCGTTACCCCGACCGTTACCCCGGTTTTGGCAAATGGTGTCATTAGTGGGAACATACTTCTCGGGCAGGGTACGGAAGGTGTATCCGGGGTACAAATTGTTCTGACTGGAACCACCACCACTGGTAGAGATGTCAATGTTTCCACCACCACGAATACCACGGGTGGATATGCTTTCGATCAATTACTTCCTGGTTCCTACAAAGTTTCCCGTGGTACTCCCTCAGGATTCTTCAATGGAACTTACAACGCTAATGCCAATGTGAATTTAGCGGAAAGCCAAACCATTACCCAAAACCTTGAGGTGGCTGGAATCACCGCCCCAAGAATTTCCATGGGACTTTGGAGTTCAGGAACCAAGATTAGTATCACGCCCCCAACCGCAGGCACTGGGACAGCGAATGGCTTTACCATGCCAACCTACCAGACTCTTGGCACACAAACCCTTACCAAAGGCCAAACCTCTTATGTGGATCTGGCCGGATTCTTCGCAGACCCGGACACCACAAACACCACGGTTAATTTCAACACTTCAACCGGTAATATCGCGGTAACACTGTTGGATAACCAAGCCCCTATTTCCGTGACCAACTTCCTGAATTATGTGGAAGCTGGAAAATACGGAAATGACTTGTTCCACCGCATGGCAAACCTCTCGGGTTCTGGCGCGCCCCAAATTATTCAGGGCGGTCAGTTTACTGTAAACGGTGACCCAATCACCGGGTTCAGCGATGTCAGCACCTACCAACCGATCCAAAATGAGTCCAATGATACCACCCGGCCAAATGCCGCGGGTACTCTGGCCATGGCAAGGACATCCGTTCTAAACAGTGCCACAAGCCAGTTCTATTTTAACATTACCGACAATACCACCGCATTAGCTGGTTCTGGCGGTAATGGCACCGGTTATGCGGTATTCGGCAAGGTTGCGGATGCGGCAAGCCTTGCGAACCTGAACAGTTTCACCTCCCAATACACGGCCCAGTCGGTGAACATTCCAACCAGCAGTCAGCCTAGCAATACCCTGCCAACTGTACCCGTTCTAAACGGTGTGACTCCGTCTGGCGCTTTCCCAATTGGCGCGCCTGAGAACCAGCTTGCAACCATCACGGATGTTTCTTTTGCGGCAGCACCCACTGGCAAACTCACTTATACAGTTAGCAGCAGCAATACCGCGGTTGTAACGGCAACCCTGGGAACTCTTAATGGTTCTTTCTCCCCCAACCAGTTGCAACTGGTGGCGGGTGGAAGCCCAGGCAATGCGGTTATTACCCTGAATGTCACCGACAATCGTGGTGAAACAATTATCTACCGCTTTAATGTGGTAGTGCAGTAATTCGCGCCATAAATCAAGAAAGCCGGGAGGTTATCTCCCGGCTTTCTTTTTTATCAAAGCCAACCATTATTTCAGTGTGGCCAAGAAAGCGATCAAGTCCAGAAATTCCACGGGCGAAATAGTTCCTGCAAGCCCTTCCGGCATACTGCTTTGCTTCAAGGTCTTGCGTTCCTCAATATCACCCGTCTTGATGGTGCGTTTCTGCTTGCCATCAAAAATAGTAACCTCTTCCTTGGTATCACTGACCACAAGGCCGGTAATCACCTTGCCATCGGAAGTGCTGATCAATGTGGAAAGGTACTTCTTGTCCACTTCCGCATTGGGATCGATAATGGACTGCACAAGCTTGAACTTGTTCAGGCGGGTTCCCACCTTCATCATATCTGGCCCGAAATCTGCACCTTCGCCGTACACCTTGTGGCAGGCAATGCAACCTCTGCGGAACACTTGCTTGCCGTTTTCCGGGTTTCCACCCTTCATGTCTGCAATGGCTGTCATGGCCTTGTTGCGCTGTTCCTCAGAAGTGGGATCCTTCCCAAGAAGAATCTGAAGATAAGGAATCACCTGCGCACCCTTCTTGTCTAGGGCGATCAAACCATCGACAAGCTTTTTTGAAGCATCATCCTTGGTCAACTCGCCTTTCAGGTAGGCCGTGCGCCAGCCGTTGATATTAGCGCCCAAGGCGGCCTCACCTGTGTAACGGGTGTAATAATCCTCAGGTTTTTTAAGCGACTCTAACACAACCGCGGCGGCATCTCCCGTTGGGAAGAAGCTTAAGCCGCGCAGCGCCTCGGTTCGCACACGTGGATGTTCATCCAGGGCGGCAACCTTCAAAAGCTCAAAAGCATTGGAAATGTTTTCATAGGAATCGGAAACCACGCGGGCAGCGGCCGCCCTGGCATCGACCGTTTTGCATGCCAATACCTTCTTTAGTAATTCCTGATCCACCTGATGATAGCTTTGTTGGATCCAAAGTGCTTCGCAGCAAAGGCGGTCGTATTCTTTGGCGGAAGGATTCTGCTTGGCGATCCATTCCTTAACCGCGGGCAAAACTTCAGCAGCGGGCTTGCCCTCGATTTCCCGACGCGCCCTCGAACGGGTACGCCATTCGTATTCCTTCAACTGTTCAAGAAGCTCCGCTACCGATTTTCCATGCTGGGTCACCGGCTTGAGCAGCGGTTTATCCTTGCAATACAATCTGTAGATTCTTCCATGAATATGATCTCGGTTTGGATCTCTCTGGCTGTACTGCATATGCCCAATCAAGGGGTTGGCCCAGTCGCCAAACCACAAGGCACCATCCGGACCAATCTGGGGATCAACCGGCCTGAAATGTTTGTCGGTGCTCTTGAGCAGATCAAACGGGGTCTTGGGGTCATTCGGGTCAAAACGAACCCTGGTCCCCTTGTAACCAGCACCATCATCCGCAATTTTCCAGCGTGGCAAGCCATTCATGTTGATCACGCAGGCATAGATAAACTGGCCTTGAACATCATCCGGAAATTGCCTGCTAATCAGGAACTCGCTACCAACCACAGGACGCATGCCCTCGGTTGGGAAAACGGGGTTCAACCCCTTGCGACCCTGGTATTGCTGGCCGGAAAGCGGTGTATCCCAATGTTGGTTTGCACCTGTGCCGTCACCACAAATACCCTGGCTCCATTCGTTAAAGACATAGCACCATGGGTTGCCATAACCGGGCGTGTTGAAATGACGAATCTTCCAAGACCTGGGATCCAGCACATATGCCCCGGAAGAACCAAAGTTTCTGAATGGCCCCCATGGCGTCTCCACGGTGGTACTCATGGCGACGCCTTCCAGCATGTGCAATAAGCCGGCATGGTTCGATTCAAAAGCACCCACAGTGTGATGGGTATCCTCTGTAGCCCAACCATCCAGCACATGAACAACCACATCCGCCTTGTCATCCCCATCGGTGTCTTTCAACCAGATAATTCGGGGTTGATCCACCACCAGAACGCCACCATTAAAGAATTCAAACCCGGTGGGGCAGTGCAGCTTGTCGTAAAACACGGTGCTTTTGTCGGCAATGCCATCGTTGTTGGTATCTTCCAAGATCACCAATTTATCGCTCGGCTTGGGGTCACCCGGCTTCCATTGCGGGTAGCTTGGCATGGT
>Ga0255166_1000801_pt1 | contig 9889 bp, 11 predicted proteins | sample Atl_Cont_RepC_8d_FD_186013 | JGI IMG/M metagenome (GOLD analysis project Ga0255166, IMG submission 186013) | Freshwater microbial communities from Altamaha River, Georgia, United States - Atl_Cont_RepC_8d | ecosystem: Environmental > Aquatic > Freshwater > River | place: USA: Georgia | collected...
AGTTGAGTTGTATTTATTAGTAAAGATGAAATTTCTCTGTAAAACTCAATGTTTCCGCGAAATTTAGAGCAATAAATATGGTCAAACAAGTTATAGGTGTATTTAAAGATTTTTTAATAAATCCTGTCAAAAAATTATTTTTAGGAGAAAAAAAAATTAAAAATTTTGATGATCTTAAAAATTTTATCAGCAAAAAATCTGCTTATGTTTCTCAGTTTACTCTTTATGGATACTTAAGAACTAGAATGGGAGGAATTAATTTTTATAAATCATTGAATGATTTACCCTTTAATACATCGGTCAATATTGCAAGATGGAATATTTTTTTAGTCGCCGTCCAAGATTTATTGTTGTTTACATTTTCCTACATTTACAACAAGCAAGATCGAAGCGTTATTACAAATGTAAATGAATTTTTTAAAAAAATTTTAGAAGAACAACAACCTTTCGGCCTTTCGGTTGAATTGAAAAATAAATCGATACAAGAATTTGAAGAAAGAATTAAAAAAGTAAATTGGCATATGTGTTATAAAACAAAACCGTTTGAGAAAAGTTGTGAAGCACTTTTTACTTGGGCGCCGATTGCAGACCAATTAAAAGATTTAGATAAAGAGATTGTCATTAACTCTATGGATGTGCAGTGGCAAAATGTAATGATTGATTTTGTAAAACTTCTTCAACCCCTTAATGAAAATGTCAGATAAATTTAAAAAATATGCAGAGCAATCTTTAAAAGAAGCATCTGAAAGAAAGAAAAAAAATAATCAGATTAAGAAACAAAAAGAAATAAATGGACCTAAAGGATTAGAACCCACTCGTTATGGAGATTGGGAGACTAAAGGAATTACTTACGACTTTTAAATTATTTATTTAATCTATTATCAATCAAGCTTTGTACCACCGTTGGATCTGCAAGCGTTGAAGTATCGCCAAGATTTTCAAATTGATTCTCAGCCACTTTTCTAAGAATCCTTCTCATAATCTTACCTGATCTAGTTTTTGGTAAACCTGGCGTGTAATGAATAAGATCAGGCGTCGCAAGAGGGCCAATAATTTTTCTAACCAAATCTTTTAATTCTTTTGTTAGAGCATCAGATCCAGTTTCACCCACTTTTAAAGTCACATAACAGTATAAACCTTGTCCTTTAATATCGTGCGGATAGCCAACGACAGCTGCTTCAGCAACTTTTGGATGGGCAACAAATGCGCTTTCTATTTCTGCGGTTCCAAGATTGTGACCTGATACAATAATCACATCATCTACTCGTCCTGTTATCCAATAGTATCCATCTTCATCTCTTCTACAGCCATCACCGGTGAAATATTTTCCATCATGTTGTGAAAAATAAGTATCAATAAATCTTTGATGATCTCCATAAACCGTTCGCATCTGTCCTGGCCAAGAATCTGACATACATAATCTACCCTCGCAAGCACCGCTTAGTTCATTACCTTTTTCATCAAGAACAGCAGGTTTAATTCCGTAAAATGGTTTTGTTGCCGAACCTGGTTTTAAATCAATGGCGCCAGGTTGAGGGGTAATTAAGATTCCACCTGTTTCAGTTTGCCACCAAGTGTCAACAATTGGACAACGAGAGTCGCCTACAACTTTATGATACCAAATCCAAGCTTCAGGATTAATAGGTTCCCCAACAGAACCTAAAAGTTTAAGCGATTTTCTGCTTGTCTTTTTTACCATTGCATCGCCTTCACGCATTAAAGCTCTAAGGGCTGTTGGTGCTGTGTAGAAAATATTTACTTTGTGTTTATCAATCACTTGCCAAAAACGACTTGCATCAGGGTAACTTGGAACTCCTTCAAAAACTAAGGTTGTTGCTCCGTTAGAGAGTGGACCATAGACAATATAACTATGTCCAGTGACCCAACCAATATCTGCAGTGCACCAATAAATATCTCCATCCTTATAATCAAAAACATATTGATGAGTCATTGATGCATAAACTAAATAGCCCCCAGTCGTATGCATTGCACCTTTTGGTTTTCCTGTTGATCCAGAGGTATAAAGAATAAATAAAGGATCTTCGGCATTCATTTCTTCAGGTTTACAAGTTGTAGACATTTTAGAAGTTAACTCGTGATACCAAACATCACGTTTTGAATCGAAAGATACGTTACCGCCAGTTCTTTTTAGAACAATACATTTTTTAACGGCAGGGCATTTCTTTAATGCTTCATCAATATTTTTCTTTAAAGGAATTACTTTTTGACCTCTCAATCCTTCATCAGCGGTAATTACAAATTCTGATTTACAATCTAAAATTCTGTTAACAATAGAGTCTGGAGAAAAGCCACCAAATACTACTGAATGAATTGCTCCAATTCGAGTACAAGCAAGCATCGCGTAAACACCTTCTGGAACCATGGGCATATAAATTGTAACTCGATCACCTTTTTTAACTCCAATTTCTTTTAATCCGTTTGCAAGTTTGCAAACTTCATCACTTAATTGTTGATAGGTAATATTTTTTGATTCTTTTGGATCATCCCCTTCAAAAATAATAGCTGTTTGGTTTGCTCTTTTTGGAAGATGTCGATCAATACAATTATAAGAGACATTGGTTGTTCCGTCATAGAACCATTTAATAGAAACTTTTTTTGTACTGTAAGTTACTTCTTTGACTTTAGTATAAGGTTTAAACCAATGAATTCTTTTACCCTCATCCGCCCAAAACTTTTCATTATTTTCAATAGATTCTTTATACTTAGCTTCGTAAGCTGATTTATTAACGTAAGAATTTTTTGACCACTCTACAGGTACTTTAAAAAGTTTTTCGCTCACTAATTCCCCCTTAATTTTTTTAAATTCTACCCATCTTACATATTATTTTCCAGCTTTTTGAATCTATAGGCATTACTGATAATCTGCTTTGTTTTATTAGGGGTAAGTGGGAAATTGCCTTATTTTCTTTAATATCAGTAAGTGAAACAGGTTCTATTAAATCTTTATAATAAGCGACTTGAACTGCCACAAATTTTTTTTCTTTATCCGTTGGATCAATAAAAGCTGGTTTAATAACTTTTACTATTCCAATAATTTTTTTATCTTCATTGGAATGATAAAAAAAACAAAGGTCATTAGATTTCATTTGTTTTAAATAATTTGCAGCTTGATAATTTCTAACTCCATCCCAAACAGTTCCTTTTAGACCTGCTTTTTTTTGATCTTCAAACGACCATACCGAGGGTTCTGATTTTACGAGCCAGTAGTTCATGCAAATTTTTTTGTATTTTTAAGGGGTGTTCGTGTCAAAACAAAGCCAAACTTATCTATATAAATCAATGTTTTTTAAAATTTAGCAGTGTAAAATTAATATTTTACACCGGCTCCTTTTAAAAAAGGTGCTTCAGGATCTAAAGGCCATCTTGGCTTTGCAAGAACTTCAAGATTATCCTCAATTCCTTTTTTAAATCTTTCAATACCAGCCCAGGCGATCATAACCCCATTATCACTACAAAGTTCAATGGGAGGAAAAAAATTTTCAAAACCCATTTCATGACTTAATTTATCTAAGTTACTTCTAATGCTTTTGTTTGAAGCAACACCGCCAGATATTACAAAAACTTTTTTATCTTTTTTATATTTGGAAATAAACTCAGTCATGGCTGATTTACATTTTATATAAAGAATTTCATTGATTGTTTTTTGAAAAGAAGCTGCAAGATTTTCTTTGTCTTTTTCAGTTTTTATTTTTGATGATAATTGTAAGATTGCTGTTTTTAAACCCGCAAAGGATAAATTGCATCCTGGATGATTTAATATAGGTTTAGGCAAAACATAAGTTTTTTCATCTCCATTTTTGGCAAGCTTTTCAATTTTGGGTCCACCTGGAAATTCAAGGCCAATCATTTTTGCTGTTTTGTCAAAAGTTTCTCCAAGGGCATCATCAATCGTTGTTCCAATTCTTTTATATTTTCCAATTCCTTCGACAATTAAAAATTGAGTATGTCCTCCAGAAACTAAAAGCAAAAGATAAGGAAATTCTATTTTGTTAAAAATTCTTGCTGTGAGCGCATGAGCTTCCAAATGATTAATTGCTAGGAATGGTTTTTTTAAAATTCCTGCAATGCTTTTTCCAGCACTTAATCCAACCATCAAACATACTAAAAGACCCGGACCTGCTGTGGCTGCAACTCCATCGAGTTCTTCAAATTTACATTTACTATCGTCTATGGCTTTTTTTATTATAATATCAATCTTTTCAGCGTGTGATCTTGCAGCGTTTTCTGGGACGACCCCTCCAAATTTTAAATGTTCATCAACTTGGCTTGAGACTATGTTTGATAATATTTTAACATTCCCTTTCGTATCTTGTTTTACAACAGCTGCAGCAGTTTCATCGCAACTAGTCTCGATTCCAAGGAATGTTAAATCTTTTTTCATAGATGTATTGAGTGTGCTCACCTGTCGCTATAAAAAGTAGCGGTAATATACAGCAAAATGTTATTAAATCAGCAAAATGTTAAGAAATAGAAAAATTATTATTGGAACAAGGGGAAGCAGATTATCGCTTGCGCAAACAGAACATTTTAGAGATGAGCTTTTGCTTGCTTACCCAGGAGTTAAAGCTGAACAACTTATTATTAAGATTATAAAAACGTCAGGCGATAAATTTAAAACAGAAAATTTAGGCATGATGGGTGGTAAAGGACTTTTTGTTAAAGAATTAGAAGAGTGTTTGCTTGAAAAATCCATCGATGTTGCTGTCCATTCTCTTAAAGATGTGCCCACTTTTTCATCAAATAAATTATCACTTGGTTGCTTTTTAAAAAGAACAGATGAGCGAGATGCATTCTTGTCTCCAGTTGCAAATTCATTTGCAAATTTAAAACCAGGCTCTACGGTCGGCACTTCTTCTGTTAGAAGATTTTCTCAATTAAAAAGATTAAGAGATGATTTAAAAATTGTACCCATTAGAGGAAATATCGACACAAGGATTAATAAAATGAAAGAAGGAATTTACGATTCCATAGTGCTTGCGGCATCAGGATTAAAAAGATTAGGATTTCATTCTGAAGTAAAAGAATATTTTGAAAAAGACACAATTATTCCATCTGCTGGTCAAGGAATTATAACCGTTCAATGTCGAGAGGAAGACTTTGCTGTTAAAGAAATTTTAAAGACGGTGAATGATAAAGAAACCCAAATTCTAGCTGAAGCAGAACGCTCATTGTTAGAAGTATTAAATGGTGCTTGTGATACTCCGGTTGGTGCGAATGCTATTATTAATGATGAAGGAGAATTATTTTTGCAGGCAGAGTTATTATCTTTAGATGGAAAAAAATCTTTTAGAGCACATAAAACTGGCATTGTAGAAAAAGCAAAGACCATAGGAATCGACGTAGCTGAAGAAATTTTATCTAAGGCTGGAGAAGATTTTATTATTTCGGAGACAAAACTTGCACATACTATTCACAAAAAGTCAGAATAGTTCTGAAATTTTAGTTAATAAATTTATTTCTAAAGGTCATCAAGTAACTAATTTTTCAATATTTAATATAAAGCCAATATTAATATCTGATATTGATTTTAAAAATTTTAGTTCAATTATTTTTACAAGTTCAAATGCAATCCATAATTTAAAAAAAATCGACAACATAAATCATCTCAAATGTTTTTGTGTAGGCGAACAAACAGCTGCAGCTGCAAAAAAGATTGGATTTTTAAATATACAAATTGCTGGTGGTAATTACTTTGATCTTCGTGATCTAGTTTTTAACACTTGTGACAAGACTAAAGAAAAATTAATTTATATTCGAGGAGAGTTTGTTTCCAATGATTTAGAAAAAGATTTTAAACAAAAAGGCTATAATCTAGAAAGTATTATTAATTATACAACAGAACCCAACACAAACATTGATCCAAAATTAATTGATGATCTAAAAAATAAAAAAGTTGATGTTATATTTGTTTACTCAAAGAGGACTGCTGACCAATTGTTAAAGATAATTTTGAATCATAACATTGTAGATGATCTAGGTAATTGTAGTTTGAATTGTATTAGCATTAATGTTGCAAATACTTTAAAAAGGTTGAAGTGGAAAAAAATTAAAGTTTTTTCACCTGGCGAAGAAGAATTATCATTATTATAAAAGGATTTTTAGTGATTATAGATGGAAAAAAATTTGCTCAAAAATTAAAAAAGAAAATTAAAAAAGAAATTCAATCCATAAAAAAAAAAACAAGATTAGCACCTGGTCTTACCGTTATTCTTTTAGGACATCATGCTCCAAGTGAGATTTATGTTAGAAATAAACAAATTTCAGCGAAGGAAGTTGGCATTAATTCTAAAGTTTTAAGATTTAAAAGTTCTATTTCAGAATCAAAATTGATCTCAGTTATTAGAAAATTAAATAAAGACAAAAAAGTTCACGGGATATTAGTTCAACTCCCTTTGCCCAATCATATTAATGGTCATAAAATTATTGAAGAAATTGATCCAAGAAAGGATGTTGATGGTTTTCACCCAATGAATGTTGGAAATTTATCATCAGGAAAAGACTCTTTAATTCCTTGCACTCCCCTTGGATGTTATTTGATGATTAAGAGTGTTAGAAAAAATTTAGCAGGACTCAATGCGCTTATCATTGGTAGATCTAATTTAAATGGTAAGCCGATGGCGCAATTATTATTAAAAGAAGATTGTACGGTTACTATCGGACACTCCAAAACAAAGAATTTAAAAGAATTATGCAAAAAAGCAGATATCGTTGTTGCAGCAGTTGGAAAGGCAAATTTAGTTAAAGGTGATTGGGTAAAAAAGGGAGCAATTGTCATTGATGTGGGTATTAACAGAATTAAAAAGAAAAAAGGTTATAAGATAGTAGGGGATGTTGAATTTAAAGATGTAGTAAAAAAAGTAAAAGCTATCACGCCGGTACCAGGAGGTGTTGGTCCTGTAACAATTGCATGTCTTTTAAATAATACTTTAAAGGCGTTTAAGAATATTAATTAATTATTTTCTAAGTAAGCGAGCGTTTTTTTTAATAAAATTTTCTACTCTTTTTTTATTAAAAGTTTTGTTTTCTTCAAAAGAAACATTTTTCATCGAGTAAATACTCTTTTTGGAAATTCTTGAAACAATACTTACGTTTCCTTTATAAATTTTTAATTTAACAGTTCCTTGAACTTGCGATCTTTTTTGATCAATAATTTTTTGCAATTTTAGTCTTTCTTTTGAATACCAAAATCCATTGTAAATTAATTCTGCAAACCTAGACATCACCGCATCTTTTTTATGTGCAGTTTCTTTATCTAAAGTAAGAGATTCTATAGCTCTATGAGCGAATAAAAGAATAGTTCCACCAGGCGTTTCATAAACTCCGCGAGATTTTATTCCAATAAATCTATTTTCAACAAGGTCGACTCTCCCCACTCCATTCTTGCCGCCAATATTATTTAAAAGAGTGAGTAATTTACTTGGAGAACATTTTTTATTGTTAATGCTAATGGGATCACCATTTTTAAAACCAATAGTTACATAAGAGGCTTTATTTGGAGCCTTCTCAGGAGAAACTGTTCTTTGAAAAATAAATTCAGGAGCTTGTTTTGATGGATCTTCTAAAATTTTGCCCTCGGTTGAAGTATGAAATAAATTGTCATCTACAGAAAATGGCGGAGCACCTTTTTTGTCACTAGGTACAGGAATATTATTTTTTTTAGCATATTTTATTAGATCGCTTCTTGATGCAAAATCCCAATCACGCCATGGAGCAATAATTTTAATTTTCGGATTAAAATAGTAATAGGCAAGTTCAAATCTTACTTGATCATTACCTTTTCCCGTCGATCCATGGGATACGGCATCCGCTTTAAATTTTTTAGCAATTTGAATTTGACGCTTTGCAATTAGTGGTCGAGCGATAGAAGTTCCAAGCAAATAAATACCTTCATATAAAGCATTTCCTCTAATCATTGGAAAAATATAATCTTTTACAAAAACATCTTTTAGATCCTCGATAACAATATTTTTAACACCAAGGTTTGTTGCGTTTCTAATTATTTTTTTTCTATCTATTTCTTGTCCAAGATCTGCAGTGTAGGCAATAACTTCTGCGTGATAGTTTTCTTGCAGCCAACGTAAAATTACCGAAGTATCAAGCCCCCCAGAATAAGCTAAAACAATTTTTTTAACTTTTTTTTTCATTATTAAATGAAATTACATTTCTTTTTAGCAGTCTCATAGGCTTCACCAAAACCGCTCAAAGAAAAAGTGTCGATAGTTTTAGAACCTTTAGCCGAAGTTGCGCTAATTTTTGCTTGAGAAGATTTTCTCATCAATTCAATCATTGCTACTTCCTCTTCATACTTTGTAAGCCAAGCAAAATTATCTTCGGTTTCAAATTTGAATTCTTTTTTATCGATTGCAACATTGACTTTGGAAGATGCTTTATAATTGTAGCCACTCGTAATGCTTATTTCATTTTGTATTTTGTCATTAGCTCTAAAACTTACAAAAATTCTAGATTCTGCTCTATTAAGATTTTTTGGATCAGAGGCTACTGGACTTGATACGGCATAACAAACTTGCTGTCCGTTAATATTAGTATTTTGTGCGGCCCAGTTTTTAAATTGTCCATCTAGTTTAATTTGAGCAAATATTTTTTGTTCAAAAGACAAAAGACAAACTATAGAAAAAAATAAAACTCTTATGGACATGGGTTTGAATATATTAATTGAACATTATTAATGTCTTTTATTACATCATTAGTTAGTGACAGATCAATACTATCAATATTTTTCTTAAGTTGCTCCATTGATGTAGCTCCAATAATCGTTGAGGTTACAAATTTTTGAATAATACAAAATTGAATTGCCATTTGTGCAGGATCGATATTGTGTTTCTTTGCAACTTCGTAATAAGCTTTTACTGCTGGCTCTGTATTTTTAGTTCTATATCTGTCAAATCTATTTCCCCACAAAACCTCTCGGGTTCCTGCAGGTTTTTTTCCACCTAAATATTTTCCAGTTAAATGTCCTCCACCCAAAGGAGAGTATGCAAGTAGTCCAATTTTTTCTCTAATAGAAATTTCTGAAAGGCCCACTTCATAACTTCGATTAATAAGACTGTAGGCGTTTTGAATTGTTATGGGCTTTGGAATATTATGTTTTTCAGCAAGCTTTATATATTGGCTAGTGCCCCATGGAGTTTCATTAGAAAGTCCGTAATATTTTATTTTTCCAGCTTTGATTAAAGAAGCCATTGCTTCCATCGTTTCAAGAATAGGCACTACATCATCAGTCTCCGTATGTTCATATTCAAGTCCGCTGAACACATTTAAAGGTCTATCAGGCCAGTGTAATTGATAAATATCAACGTGATCAATTTGTAAATTTTTTAAACTATTATCGATTGCCGCATTAATTTGTTTTTTATTTAGTCGAGTTTCTTTTTCGCCTGGTCTAATCCAGTTCATTCCAGATCTTCCAACAACTTTATCTGCAATAATAATTTGATCTCTTTTCTTTGTTTTTTTTAACCAATTACCAATAATTCTGTTTGTTGCACCGCAGGTTTCTTTTGTAGGCGGTATAGAATATAATTCAGCGGTATCAAAAAAATTGACACCCTTTGAAACCGCATAGTCCATTTGCTCAAAACCATCTTGTTCGGTATTTTGCATTGAACCCCAGGTCATTGTACCAAGGCAAATTTGACTAACGTTTAAATCGGTATTGGGTATTTTATTAAATTTCATATTTTCTTAATTCTCAAAAAGATAATGGAATAGCCTTTTTTTAAGCTTCTTGAAATGAACATATTTTAACATTATGTATTGGGTCAAACAAACATATAGGTAAAAAAAATATGAACTTAAAGTATGGTCAAACAAGAGCTACGACACGTGCAGAATCGGGTGCCATAGATCA
>Ga0255166_1000802_pt1 | contig 9884 bp, 7 predicted proteins | sample Atl_Cont_RepC_8d_FD_186013 | JGI IMG/M metagenome (GOLD analysis project Ga0255166, IMG submission 186013) | Freshwater microbial communities from Altamaha River, Georgia, United States - Atl_Cont_RepC_8d | ecosystem: Environmental > Aquatic > Freshwater > River | place: USA: Georgia | collected...
GTTGATTTGTCTGTTGATTTGTCTGTTGATTTGTCTGTTGATTTGTCTGTTGATTTGTCTGTTGATTTGTCTGTTGATTTGTCTGTTGATTTGTCTGTTGATTTGTCCTCTATAATCCCCAGGATAATATATAATCCTGCCATTCTTATTTTATTTTTTATTTTATCTTAACCACAAATATGAAAAAAATAATAACATCTAAACTTAACTTTAACGAGCAGCAGCAGGCAGCAGCAGCAAAAAATGGGGTTACCCCCTAAATAAATATTAATTAATTACAAACATAAAACAATATACATATACAAATATAAATATAAATACTTACCAACTAATGGACGCGTACCTAACAAATCCCATCTTAGCTCTTGACGCAGGAACCGACTCACTCGACGCAGCCAACGTTAAGCTGCAACCAAACTTACTTTTTACTTCCTTATAGATCTTTCCGCCTGGTAGCAAACTCTTATTGACATCGCGATCGACCATAATACCCTTGAACTCCTTGTTAGCCAAGTCGAACTGAGAAGTCACTCTTCTTGACTCAGGAAACTCGTTCGATAGCTCTACAAACCGTACGATGTGCTTCTTCATCAGGTCGACGTCAATTGCAGTTCTAAGTGGCAAATTGATGGTAAAACCACCATTGCGCATAAGTTCTGCCTCATCCTCGTCCATAGTTCCGAAGCACTCCTTATTGGTACTCACAGGAATGTTGTATTCGTCCATATGGTCAACTTTTTTAACGGCTGAGGTTACGTACAAGGTCTCCGAGTCCATGCCAGGAATGTTTTTAGACACCCAAATGCCGATCTCATAAACCTTGTCGCAAACACCAGAACCCAAGAAGCACGGGCGACCATCAGCAAAATCAGCCAATAACTTACGTGCTTTATCAATACCTCGAGTCTTCTTCTTGGAATCCAAGTAGCGATTTCTAATATTGTCTCTTGATGATCCGTTCCAGTTAGTCATATAATTTTCAGTTACCTGTCGAAGGACTTGCTCCGAGTTCTTATTAATCAATCGCTCCGGATGAACCAACAAAGCATCAGCAACATCTTCTAGCAAGTGTTTGCGGTCGTTAGTAGGGAATCGGCTACGATCTCTGCGAATAGCAATGGGAATAATAGCATCAGACATCAGAACACGCTTATCGGTTAGGTTTCGAGCCTTGCGGGGAATAATATTCACACCCTCCCCATCCCACAACTCAATGTACCTATCGATGTCACTGCGACCATCTTGGTCTCTGCTGTTTAGAATTTTGGCAGACAAGTAGACAACCACCTCATTAGCCTCATAACCACAGCAGCGACCCAACAGACCCTGAAGAACAGTATCCGACTCTGACATCTTACTGGTCTCGAACACAAACAGCAGGTTAGATTTTTTAATATTCTTACCCATTCTGCACATGCCCTTGATCAGAATCACAGTGTTGGACTCAGGAGCCTGATTCTTGATGTTCATCTTAGTCCAGGCAAGATAGCCAGCGTGTTCCGAAGTGCCGTTTTTGCGCTCACTAAGGGAAATTGACGAGTCGTACTCAACATATTGCCAGCCATTATTAAGGATTAGATCCTTCACACTTTCTAGGTCAGTTTTACGAGTCGTTCTCACAATAGCCCACTTATGACCGTTATTCGGCAACTTCAACGCTTCGTTCAAACTAACGTTGATATCGGTCCAACCTCTTAGTCTACCAGACTCCTTAATTGCCTTCACACCATAATAGCCGTCACCGGGATACATTTTCACGATCACCTTAGATTGCTCGAAATGCTTTTGGTCGCTGATCTCAGAGAAAGGTGTTGCAGACACAGTAAGCACATAGTTGCACTGGGCTTCAAGACGCTCCTGGTTACCATCAGGACGAATCCCAATGCTGTGGAGGAAGTTATCGGGTCCCTGGCCTTTATCCTGAGCGAAATGGGCCTCCTCCCACACAAAGAAGGTTTTCTCAGTAGGTCCAGCGTACTTCTTTTTCTCGGTACCCCAAACAATCTGGATACGTTCCTTTACCTTATCCTGGATATTTTCAAACTCGTCCACATCGTTGACATAGCGAGAATACTTTCTCCAGAACTCAGGATTATCATTCTTAACCGTCTTGGTAAGCTGTTCGCAAAGATCGGTCTCCGCATTACCACTGAAAATCACAATGTTGTCAACCGCTCCGCGTCTAATCAATTCGCAGGCGATAAGCAAGAAGGTGTCCGTCTTACCGGACTGCATCTGGGCAAGGAGAATAACCCAACGGGAATTGGAATCAACGAAGTGGGAAAGGGCTTGCTCGGCAGCAGCGATTTGCTGAGTGGAGAAAACCTTCATCACAACGCTCATTCTTAACTTAACTTAACTTAAACAATAGCTTTAAACTTAATAACTTGATAATTGTATGCTCTAAACTTTTTAAGAAAAAAGTATTTCATTTTTTTTAATTTTCGGCCATTTCTTAACTGCACTAAAAATTTATAAATGGATTTAATCATTAAACTTAAATAAAACTATGTAAACTTAAGCTATTTATTATTTAAGTTAGTTAGTAATAACTTAAATAATCTATATAAATTTTTAGTCACATTGATAAATGGCTCATATAAAAAAAATTGAAATACTTTTTTGTGTATGAGTTGGTTGCATAAAGTATTTAAGTTATTAAGTTTAAAGCTATTGTTTAAGTTAACGATTAGAAAATGTCCGGTATTGACTTCAGAACCCTACCCGCTAGTATTCCCAGCTTGTGCATTCCCCGTGTATTCGCTAATATTGACGAGCACCGCATTCGCCGTATCTTTGATGATCTTGACATTGGAGTTATATCGCGTGTTGATATTGTTCGTGGTAAGCCCTGCTCTAATGTGAAAGATCAGCATAATCGCGTGTTTATTCATTTTCATCGGTGGTATAATACGATGTCGGCTGAGTCGGCTCGCGAACGGCTGCTTAACGGCCAAGATCTCAAGGTGATTTATGATGATCCTTGGTTCTGGAAGGTGTCTGCTTATAAGGAGGCTCCAGTAAGGAACGACTATAATGAGCGTAGTCATCATGGTGTCAGAATTGAGTTTAATGACCGTGATCTGCGTAATAATGACCGCAAAGTTGAACGCAGAGAGCAGTACGATCCCAGAATATATGATAATAAGCAGCGCAGAGATAATGGTCGCGAACATAGAGATATCAGTCGAGATGTGAAGCGTAGAGATAGCAGTCAGCGTAGTAGAGATGTGAAGCCCAAGTCGAAGGAGCAGTTGGATAAGGAACTAGAAAAAATTAACCCGACTATTCCTCAGGAAATGCGAGTAGAAACTGCGGCGGCACCTGCGGCGGAACCTGAACAAAAGCCTTTACAACTATTTGGCATCACCAATACAACTAGCGACTGCGGGAATGCTGTGGTCTATGACGAGGCGGCGATTGCGGCTGCAAAGAAGCGCAAGATTCAGATTAAGAAGTAAGGTAAGTTTTATATATTTGTATTTAATTTTGTATTTGTAATATAATTTAAATTTTAAAGGGCACAAGGCTCGCAGAGACTGCTTTGAGACAATCCCAATTTTTTTATTTATGACTTTGGATTTGACTTTGGATTTGACTTTTTATTTGACTTTTTATTTGACTTTTTATTTTACTTTTTATTTGACTTTAGAATGTCCTATGCAACTCTTATCTTAACCACCCTACAACTATATCTCCCGTCAACTTAACTACAAACTCAACTTCAAATTGGACTTCAATGGGATGGCGACTTTTTTCACCTGTTGGAGCAGCAGCAGGCAGCAGGCCTATACGTGCTAAGAGCAGCAGTCAGCAATAAGCCTGCGGCGCAAATGCCTCGGCAAGCCTATAGACTGACGAAAAAAAAGTTGGGGTTTCTTTCCCCATAAAATATTATCTTAATTTAAAATTACATCAATAAACAATATACATATAAAACTTACCTTATATACAGTCGCTTTGCTTAAAGGCTTACCACTCCTCGTCATCATCAACAAATCGTCGGCCATTCTCAGGAATACGAACGCTAGTAGTTCTAGTAATAACAGGCGCATCAGCAAACTCATCCTCCTCTTCCTTCATATAAGAAGCAGCAGTAAACATCGACTTAGTGCGAACAGGCATAGCAGGGAACGCCTCAACCTCCTCATCATCCGAATCGCTCTCATCAACCCAGGACTTAGCAGGCTCCTCCGCTACCTTAGGCGCAGGCTTAAATGAAGGCGCAGCAGGCTTAGCAGCAATCGCAGCCCAACTATTCACAGGATGAGTAATCGTGGAGATGTTATGCAGAATAGATCTGTTTTCCCTCCAAAGTCCCTCAGCAGCCTTCTCAGCAGCGCAAAACATGGCATATGAATTCGTATTAATATTAGGGAAATCGCTCGCATTTGCAACAGGCTGCTCGATCTCCTCATCGGAATCATTATTCAACCCAGCAAACTTACCCTTATATATCAGGGACTTTACAGATTGTAATTCTCTATGGGCTTCAGCAGACTTCTCAGCGACCTTCTCAGCGCTCTTCTGGGCTTTGATTGCGGCCGATTTCGCCTTCGCAGCCTTCTTCTTGTTCTCCTCCAATACAGGGCAGAACTTCGCAGTATGTCCGAGGTTATAGCAGTAGCGGCACTCAGTAGCTTTTAAAACAGGGCAGGTTACAACAGTCTTACCATTCATATCAGGTAATGATCGGACGTGATGAGAGGTATATTCGCTCTCAGGCTTCTTAGCATCAAAGCACACCTTGCAGAAGGGCTTCTTGTTGTAAGCGGACATCTTACCGAAGGTTGTCTTTGACTTAACTTAATAATCGTAATCGTTTGAAACTTAATACTTAATAACTTTATGCTTCAAACTACAGGTTAAAAAAGTATTTCAATTTTTTTTATTATAGGCCATAAATGCAATCACTAAAAATTTATATATCAATTATCCTATTTAAATTTTTAGTTGCATTATAAAACTAAATATTTAATAAAAAATTGAAATACTTTTAACCAATAACTTAAAAGGTATTTATATTATTATTAAGTTAACAACAAGTTTAAAATTTACGAAAAGAATGTCATCAATTAGAGTATCTGATAGATTAAGATCAAAGAGATTTAAGACCGGTAATGCTACCGCTGAGGATAAGGCTTATATTGAGAAGAAGTATGGCTGCCCATGCGATATGAACGGATATCCCTCTCCATTCCCTCCAGGAGAAGATCCTTACTTTAAGGAATGGACATATACGCCTCTGCCTTCTAACTATGTTGAAAAGAAGGCGCAAAAGAAGCCTAAACGTACTTTGAGTAAGGACAATAAAGTTGTAGAGGATAGAGTGAGATGTGAAGTGATTCCTTTGTCTAAGCCTACGCTCGTTATTGAAGAGGAAGAGGAGAATGAAAAGGAACAAGAGAAATTTCTGAATCAGTGTGCTATTGATTCTCTTATTCAAGAGAGAAGGACTATGATAAATAGTTTGTACCACTTAAATCAAGAAATTGAGCGACTTGAAAAGAAGTTGGCTGAGCCTAGAGTTATTCCTGAGATTACTCCTGAAAAGTTTCGAAATATCCTCTGTGATCTTGGATATATCAAGAAGTAAGTATATTGTATTTAAGTTTTATATGTAATTAATTAAGTTTTAACCACTTTTTTTACTATTTAAAAAAATTGAAATACTTTGTGAGCCAAAAATCAAAGGTATAAAATACTATTATCTTAACAGATTAAACTTAACCCTATTGGAAAATGTCTATGGTTCGCAATATTGATGCAGTCTTTGTTGGACATTATGATGGCCACTCTATATGTTATATGTCTCAGTCTGAGGTTACTGATGTTGTCTTAGACTTCATCGAGAGAAGTGAGTATAAGGATGATGGTTTTATTCCTAAGGTTAAGGTTCTTGAAACAAACCCTAATAATTCTTGGGATAGATGCCATCATATCAAGGTAAAAAATAGAGTGCCTTATTTCATTGAAATTAGCGCATTTAACCCTAAGTCGTGGTGTGTTACGCTTTATAGTAAGAAGCCAATTAAGGAAAATGGATATAGTCACAATTATCTCAGCGATTTATTTGGAGAATTGAAGGACTTTATTATTTTAAGTAAGCAACCTTATATTGTTCCTGCAGAAATACCTTCAAATCAAGAGCGAATTGTCGGTTTTATGGAGAACTTCCTTAATAAATATCATTTGGATAAGGAGTTTAGAGAGATGATGGTAATTGGCTCACTATTTATGTTGTGGGTCGGTCTTATTATCTTATCATCCAAATGCTAAATAAAAAATAGGGTTACCCTTACGAGCAACTTATAAACTTAAATTAAATATAAAATTACATACAAAATATACTTTTTTCTTACCTTTCTGCATTTAAACGCCGTGTCTGTGGTGTTCCCACTCCCAATCATTGTCACATTCCTCCTCCCAGCGCTCTTCTAAACGGCGTTGCTCTTCATCGGAATCGTACTCATCCTGCTGAGGCATCTGTCTGTCCCAGTAGTCAATATAGAACTCACGCTCCATAATCTCCTCGGCCTCACGGCTTACCACTTCGCCGCGAATAAATGGCTCCTCTTCCTCTTGACCGCAATCCATTGCTTCAGGCGCTCCACGATCATCCTCCTGAAGATCGTAGGGGTATGATTCATCCCAATATTGCTCCACAGGCATTACATAGGTGCCATCCTGCAGGGAGTCGAAGTCGCATTCTTCAGAACGAGGAGGAGGGTTCGCATAATGCTCCTCCATTTCCACAATAGTCGCATTAACCAAATCAGCGTCGCGAATGAAGTCCTTGAAAATGGCTTCCTTTCTTCCATCTCCATATTGTCCTGACCCGTAAATGCGACCAGGATGGTATGAGCGGAAAGACGATAAGGACTCCAGTCCATTCTTTGACCAATAGAAGTCGAAAACCTTCTCAAGTGTTTTATAACTCATAAAGGTCATCGCATTTCTGTTATCAAAGTTGGAATCGCAAACTTGAGGAATAAGCGAACATTCTTCAGGAACTGTATTAGCGTTGTAGTTAGCCGCTAGTGCAGCATCCAGGCTCTCCATCTCGGGATCGGGTTGAAGGCGAGCAAATTCTGTTCTAGGGCAGGACAGTGAGAACTGGGCGAAATCAAAGATGTCGGTCTGACGGGCAGCCTGTTCGATAGCTTCTTGATACATTGTTAAAAGTCGTTTATAACTTGATAATCTAAAATACTTTATGCTCTTTTTTTTATTTTCAAAAAGTATTTCAATTTTTTTAATTCTGGGCCATTTATTAAATGAACTAAAAATTTATAAAACAAAGGCTTAGAGCAGGAGGCAGCAGCAATAAAAAAATAAACTTAATTACTTAACTTTAAAATGCTCGGGCATTAGCCCTTGGAAATATACAATATATATATATATACAATAAACTTAATATCTACGATCAGTTGCTTCTACATAAATCCTACTAATCATAGGATCAGGGTGATCTCGAACCCAATCACTTTCCTCCCACTCTCTGAGATCATTTGGATTATCGTTCTCAGTAAATTCCTCATACATAATTACAGCCGCGTCATAACTTACAACTGGTGCTCTAATAAATGGCTCAGGTTCCAAAAGATCATTAGGATAAATATCCAAGGCTGAAGCCGAGCTGTTTACCTCTACTATTTCACCTTCCTCAATCTCAGTCGGTCTAGGAGGAATAGTCATCGTCTCAACAGGTTCTTCGTCTTCATCCGAATCATCATCCGAATATTCACCCTCAAATCGAATATTAGCCATATAATTATCGAACTCATAATCATCACAAATATTAGCACCATCTCCAGCACCAGCCGCTGCAGCGACAGCAATATGATTATTAGGACGTGACTGAATAGCATCGAAATCATATTCAGCAGGAATAGGGGCAGCAGCACATTCCTTATAATCATACCAAGTTTCGAGTACCAATTCAGGATTACTTATAAACCTTTGATATCTCTCTTCCTTTTCCTTATTACCATATTCACCAGGACTTCCATAAACACGACCTGGTTTATAATACCTAGAAGGTGGTTGATTTTCATTCCATATCTTCATTTGATATGCGGTATCATAATACTCAAACGCTAACTCTAATTCAGCAGCACTTAATGACATTGTCTTTTACCTTAATAGTTTTAAACTTAATAGATTGTTAATCTTAATTACTATCCATTTATCGGTTAAAAAGTTTATCAATTTTTCATTTTTTTCCTAATAATTAAGCTTTACTAAAAATTCATATGGCTATTTTTATAAGTTAAAATGACCTTTATTTATTGGCCTTTTGTAGCCTTTAATCCGGACTTGTAATCCGGATCTCCCTAATAAATAAGATTATTTGGATTATAAATTTTTAGTGCCCTGCATTTACGGCCTACAATAAAAAAAATTGAATACTTTTTGCTTTTTTTCGCTCGGTGGTATTCAATATTATTAAGTTAACATTTTAAATGACTACTGTTGGTAAGACTATTGAGGAGAGGTTAAGCCTCTTCGACACCTATTTGGAAAGGACTGGAATGGATAAGAAGCAGTATCAGTATGATGGAGTACGTTGGATTTTAAATAATGAGCTTAGAGATGACCCGGTATGCGGGGTTCGCGGCGGTATTATCGCTGATGAAATGGGTCTTGGTAAGACAATTATGATGATTGGAACTATGTTGTGCAACTTCGTGCCTAAAACGCTTGTGGTTGTCCCGCCTGTTCTTATCGATCAATGGTTCGTTCAGATCTACCGCACCACCGGTCATAAGGCTTTGATTTATCACGGAGAAGATAAGAAGAACATTACATTAGAGGATTTGGAGCAGGCTAAGATTGTTATTTGCACTTATGCAGGGGTTACCCTTACTAGAGAGCATATTGATGCTAAAATGCTTACCGATTTACATAAAATTGCTTGGACTCGCATTGTCTTTGACGAGGCGCATCACTTAAGAAATGGGAAAGGCACTCGGTATTTCAGTGTCAGATTATTGCAGGCTAATATTCGTTGGCTTGTTACTGGCACTCCTATACAGAATCGCAAGAAGGATTTCTATAATTTGTGTAAAGTGTTGCGCCTTCCGGCCAGTTTCTACACGGATATTGATAAGCTTAAGATGAATGCGCGCGACTTTATTATGAAGCGAACCAAGCAGCAAGTCGGTATTCAAATTGCCGATCTATATATCGGTAAGAATATGGTGCAATGGGCTAATGAAAAGGAAAAGGAGTTGTCTGAAGAGCTGCATTCCGCATTTAGTTTCACTAATACTCGGGCTAAAAATGATAGTCAAACTATTATTGGCGCCTTTAATAGTTGCACTTTGGCGCTTCTGTTACGTGCTAGGCAGTCTTGTATTTACCCTAAACTTATGGCAGGACAGCTTAACAAGATGGTTGAAAATGGTTTACTGTCTAATTACGATGATTATAAAGAGGCTTTCGATTATAGCAGTAAACTCGATTCTGTTATTAAGAAGATTCTTGATCGTAAGGATAATGGCTGTGGTAAGATCATATTCTGTCATTTTCGCGAAGAAATCGATGAAATTGCAGCTCGTTTACGCTCTGGTGGTATGCTTAAGGTTGCCACCCTTGACGGCAGAACTAGTAATGGAAAACGGTTTGATATCTTGAATGATAAGAATGATGCCTTGATTCTACAAATTCAGACTGGATGTGAAGGCCTTAATTTGCAGGAAAATTACAGCGAGATTTACTTCATTTCGCCACATTGGAATCCTGCAGTTGAGGACCAAGCTATTGCCAGATGCCATAGAATCGGACAAAAAAAGCCTGTGTATGTAGAGCGATTCGAAATGTGTTCTTTTATATATGAAGACCAAGATACGCCTTCTATAAATATGGATAATTATGTTACA
>Ga0255166_1000810_pt1 | contig 9829 bp, 7 predicted proteins | sample Atl_Cont_RepC_8d_FD_186013 | JGI IMG/M metagenome (GOLD analysis project Ga0255166, IMG submission 186013) | Freshwater microbial communities from Altamaha River, Georgia, United States - Atl_Cont_RepC_8d | ecosystem: Environmental > Aquatic > Freshwater > River | place: USA: Georgia | collected...
TGGGCAGTAAAACATAAGCACGATGAAACAATACACATAGTTCGCCAATAACCATGAGCAAAGCTAAGATTTCTGGGCTAATCCAGCCAAGAAGATAAAAAGCGATCAACAAGACTAGATAGATGATGGATCCTGTGATGACTGAGTCGTTAGCGATACCAACTTTTCCTACAGAGGCTGCAAGTGGATAGCCCATCATGACTGCGGCTGTATGAACAATAATGGCGATAAAAAAAATGTTTAACACCGGTATGCTTTGCAGCCAACTTTGATCAAAGATTGTTTCGATCAGAAATGGACTAACAAAGAATCCAAACACAGCGCAGCCCAATACTGTTAAAACCGTTACTGCCGTGATTTTGAACATGAGGAAAACATTTTTTTCCTTCGACATGTAGGGGTACGTTGCCATCGCAACTGGTCCAACTGCACTTTGCATAGCCTTGTACAACTGCTCAGCCATTGAGTAAATCGCGACTGCAGCTGGTTGCGATGTAAGACCCAAGATAACAGTTGCGCCGCTCATGTATGAGGCAACAGCAAGTCTTGACAAGAAAAAATGCCTGGTAAATTTGAAGCAGTAAGCTATAAATTTTTTACTGGGAGTCTGTATCCAAAAACCCAGCCTGTAGACTAAGACCAATGAGATCACCAAAGCGACGAATTGGGTGAAACCTGCCGTGATTGGTACCCAAAGGTAGTCCCCCGTATCTCGCACAAGCATGTAGATGAGAAAAACGTAGGTCACTTTCTCCATGACAACAAAGGCGGCAATGTATTTCATCCTCTCTACGCCCTGGAACAACCAAATCGGTATAAGACCAAACAAAGCGGTAGGAACGACTGAAAGTAAAAAAAGCAAACGGTACTCTTGGTACTTGACAGTTGTCAGCGCATAAAGCAGGATTGAAAACATTACCAGTACAATCAATGCAAGTTTGATCAGCATGACAGCGCCAAGTAGCTGCGAGACATACTCTCTGTGGCTGCGTAGCTTCGAAACTTTGTTAGTGGCAGACAATCCAAATCCAAGGTCAAGGACAACAGACGTCAACCCAGCAATGCCTTGACTATAGGCAACTACGCCGTAAGCATCTAAACCAAGCGTCTTGGTTAAGTGGATCAACACCGCAAAAGGTGCTAGGTACCCAACAATTTGGACAGCGCCTAGAGCCAAATAATTTTTAATGATTCTTGTTGACAAAAGGAAACTTTTATTCCAAGGCTGTAAGATCATACTCTATGATTGCCTCAAAACAAATTGCGGCATGTAACAATGCTACCGCCCCACCGACTTGATAAAGCCATGGGTTCAAGTACAACCACCGAACAAATTGTACACCAGATGGCTAAGATTCTGACGTTCAATAAAGTCAAGCTGATAATCATGAAAAATTTCTCTGAATTATTTATTATTTTAAAAAATATAAAAATAAAATTTTGCAGAACTTGTTTTTTAGTCATCTGCATTATCCTAAGGGAGGATTACCCTAATTTCATCCCTAACTGAGAGACAACATTTTTAATACAAATTAAAGTACATAGGAATTTTTCAATTTTTCTTTAGATATTTTTTATAAATAACATGTGACTCTTTCGCAATCTCCCACATTTTTCTACTTGGAATTTTCCCAGTTGTTGCGTGATCATGGTGCTCTACCCTAATGTAGGGCTCATAGTATGTCTTGTATCCTTTTGACTCAAGTTGTTTTTTAAGGAAAAACTCCTCCCCCATTAAAAATGTGGGTGCGTCAAGAAGTCCAAATTCTTTAAAAAAAAGCCTGTTCAAAATGTAACAGGCACCATAACCCTCAGAGATAAATCCAGCTTTTCGATAAGCCTGCTCATCACCGCGTGCCGACAAGAACTTAAGCTTACCAGCCAAAAATTTAATCAATACACCTAAATAATAGTTTGAATAATACAAATCCCACACAAACACTCTAAAGCGACTTATACCACTACTGACGTGCGGGTTCTGATGCACCCCATCGAGAGTGACTAAATCAGGGGCAATGACCGGCTTATCTGAATGTTGTGAAACAGCAATGACCAATTCATCACAAAAATTTTGCGGAAAAACCAAATCATTATTTCCGACTATAACAACATCAGCATCAAAATGACTGTTCCTTAGATGCTCAAGACCAACGTTCAGCCCTCTAAAATAGCCCATGTTAGTTTCATTTTCGAGAATACATACATTAACGTAGAGAGTTTTTAAAAGACGAAGTTTTATTTTATCTTCTTCAACTGAGTCATTGTCAACAATGACGACAAAAAGGTTATTAAAATTTCTCGACTTTGATAGAGATTCAAGTAATGCTTTTGTATATCTTGAATTATTATAATTAGTAACTACAAATGCGATTTTCATCTTAAACCTTTTTTTCCGTGTTGATTGGACCCATCCTTCCAGAGAAATAATCCTTTATTCCCAACCAAATTAATTTTCGACTTTCTCTACCATTGCCATCATGTTCGTAAATTAAAATTGCGAAAAACATTAGAACATGAGACAGCATTGTTTTAATAGCAAATGTGGGGTTAGTAAGCGAATAATTTTTCAGCAAAAAAAATAAATTTCTATAAATGTAATATCGTCTTGTCGGTGAATGACGACTGTAAAATTTGCTTAACCAACCCACTTCTCCGTGCTCGTCACCCAACTCATGGTAAATAACTGCCTGATTGACTTCGTGTATCTCAATGCCAGCATTCCTTGCGCGTAGAGAGAAATCAAAATCAACGCCATCAATGAATAGCTGTTCATTATACAAACCAATTTTACTAAATATTCCAATATTTAATAAATTTCCCGAAGTTATTGCATAATCAAGCAAACAATTTTTTGAATGTCTTAGTTGCTTATTTCTGTCAATCACTACTGGTGCCATAAACATGACGCTTGGGTTAAATTCCGAATATTTTTTAAAAGCAGCTACTAATGACGATGACACTATTGTGTCTTGATCCATGGTAAGAACCCAATCATACCCATTTTTTTTTGCGAAATTTACACCCACATTGAGAGCATAGCCAATACCTTTATTTTCATTTAACTTTATCATTACAACTGAATCATCGCATAAATTCTCTATTATTTGTAAATTCTCGCTAGTAGAACCATTATCTATTACAACTATAAAATCAGTAACTTCCATTAGTGCCGAAATTGTCTTCGCAATCTTATCGCCACCATTGAAAGAAACAACAATCGAAATAATTTTTTTAACCATTACTTTATTTAGCCATAGAACTTTTCATTTCATTAGAAATTCGAATATCCGATATTGGATGTGCACCCAAAAATGGCAGCATTCCTAGAACAAACAAAAAGTCAAAAGATCCAAGATAGGGATTCGAATAAGCTGCTATCAAGAAAACAATTAATCCCCCAAAAATAGATTGTTTTAATATTCCCTCAATACTCATTTTGTTCATTTTATTAATAGCTTTCTTACAAAATGAAATAAATATTATTGTGATTAAACCGCAACCTAGTAGTCCAAAATTGAGCAATATCTGGTGATATGTTAGCTCATACAGCCATGGCGCAACTTCGTTACGTGTGTACCCAGCGTATCCACCAAATCCCGTCCCCCAAAAAGGGTTATCTGACCAAGATCTCAGCAAATAGCCCATCTGTATGGTGCGCTCGTCTTCAGCAGAAAAAGCAGCAATTAAATGGCTGACTGTTTCGCCGCCCTTGCTTAATAATAAAACAGCGGCAATCACTGACAAAATTATGATAACAAATATCCATACCATTTTTTTATACTGGCTTGTCCTTTTGAACACGAATTCAGATCCACTTGAATTCATCATGTTTTGAATAAAAATAAAAAAAAATGGCAAAAGAATAATGCTTATCCACAAAGCTCTCCGACCTGAAATCACTGCAACAATTAGTGACAACATCAAAGCTATCTTTTCATTATTTAATTTTGTAGCTTCAAATTTATTTTTGTTTAAATAAAGCATGGTTAAATATGGCAGTATGAAAAACAATGAACCAATATTATGTGTTGTGATTTGAATGTACCCACCGTGTATTCCAACATACATATCCAATTCTTTCTTGATTTCATCAGAAATCATGCCGAAACCACCCGCATGATCTAGTAGTGCAAATAAATTCATACCAAAAATAATGATGGCTGATACAACAACTGAATAATGTATGTTAATGACTCCATCCATCCTCAGCAGTGATAGAAAAATTAAATAAGCAAGTCCCCACCCTATGTATAGCCTGAGGTGATCATAAATTGCTGCGGTAGGATTTCCGTGCACCAATCCAATCAGCGACCATACAGCACCAAGCATCATGACACAGAGGTAAAAAAATAAAATATTCCCGTTGATGTATATTTTTTTCCCCAACAATATTTTGATGCACTGTTGAAATACATACAACAACAAGAATGAAAGCTTTATTGCCGCATAAGATCTCGGTAAGCAAAGCATACTTGTTATGCATGTTACCGCCAAAAAATTTGGCTTACCCATGTCTTTAATATTTAACAATGGCATGTTTTACTCTTATTCACTGTATCCTCTATCAACAAGCTGCATAATCTGATTTGCAACTCGCTCAGAAGAACAAGAATCTGTGTGCGCATGAAATCGACGCTGAAGCGTTAAATATCTTGAACTCATGCATTGTTTGCTAGGGTTTGCCAGATAGTCGTCAAGTCGATGCATCACTGCACTCCAATCTCGACATGGCTCGTCCACATATATGTCGTCTGGTTGGTAATACAGTGCCCTATCTTCACTCTGGTAACGTTCCAAATCAATTGCAGCAATCACGATCGGTTTTCCGGTCAGCAAGAAATCAAAATATACCCCTGAATAGTCTGAAATTAATATATCATATTCGCCCAAGTAGTTATATATGTCATCTGCATCTATTAGTAATTTAATATTTGTACATTGTGCAATTTTTTCCATCTCATCTTGCCCAATGTTTTGGGCTGGATGCATTTTGATATCAAGTTCATATTGATAATCTCTTAGAAATTTGTCCCACCTTAAATAATCAAACCCACAATTGTACAAACCATTAAAATTACTTCCAGGTGCTCCACGAAGAGTTGGCATATATATTATTTTTCTTGATTGTTTTATTTGTTTTTTACCCGAAATTAAACGATCATTTCTTGGGTATCCGGTCACCTTGACTACATTTCTGTTCAATCTGAACGCAGTGATATATTTTTCACCATCTTCTTTTGAACCTGAAATCATTAGATCAATTCTATTTTTTGTATGTGGCGCCAATGTATTCACTATTTTTAATTTTATGTTTTTGCACTTATCCAAATTATCATCATAACCGATTTTTTTAATGGGCATTCCATGCCAAGTTTGCACTCTTTTAGTTGTATAACCTATGATTGGCGAAATAAATTCTGTCGACACTTCGTGTGTAAAGACTATGACTTTCGCCCTAAGTTGCAGGTAAATTCCTTTGATTGACCATGCATATGCAACATTTGCTTTTGTACTTTCCATTTTTTTCGCTATATTCTTATTTTTTGTTATCCATACACACCTCATTTTTTCTTGATTCTTGACCAAATATTCGAACACATACCGAGGATTATCCGAATACCGATTACCCATCCAAGCACTAAACAATACTAATTTTCTATTCTTAGGTATTAATGATGCTACAGCATAAACAATGTTTAATGCGATATTTATTAAAAGTCTCAGCATTGATTTCATTTTATTTTTCACCAATGAGGCCTGATGTCGTATCGCCATTGAATTAAATCTAAACCTAATTTTTTTAAATCGTTATTTTCAGCACTCAAGCTACATTTTCCAGGCTTATAAACATCGTTTGGCAACACATCAAAATTGTTTGTTAGATATACATTTCTATATTTCATAATGAAATACAAGTAGTATGCCGTAAAAGAGTCAACACATAGTGGTTCAATGATATTTTGTTCCTTAAGTTTTTTTTGAATATCTATTAAAGCGTTCCTTTCTTCAGAACTTAAGCCAAAGTATACTCTTCGGGGATCAAGGCTATTGTAAATTGACTTTGCATATGTAAATACAATTCGTTTCGGATCACACCAAATTGAATGGACAACCATCAAAGTGATTGTTATAGAAATTAACAATGGTGTTAACAATTTATATCTTTTTTGATACATTATTAAACCTAAAGCAGTAAAGAACATTGGTATTGCTATAAATAAAAAGCTTGCGAAACTAAACCGCCAGACTATTTCCAGATGTGTTACCATCGCTAATAATCCTGCACTCGTTTCATGAAATATCATCATTGGCATAAGGGATGTCATGATAATAAATAATATAGGCTTTACCGATAGCATTTGTCTGTTAAACAGTGAGATGCCAAGTGTTATTATTGCAAAAGTGAGGGAGATTGTTGTTCCGGTGTTCCAAGAGGTTTGCGCACGATTTCCATCCTCGTGGACAAGCCATTGGCTATATTGTTGGATTTTTTCTAACAATCCAATCCAGTCTCTATTTATAGTATAACGTAGAAATTCTGGATATTTGGGTGAATATTTTATCCCTATATAAATTCCCGCAACCGTTAATGTTGATGCTATCAGCGTTACATATAGACCAGCCTTCCCTCTCGCATACAATATCCATATAAATATTGATGCTAATATGAAGTACGGAATCTCTGCCGAATGAATCAACGCAATCATGACAACACCAACTGCTACTGATATTGCCAATCCTATTTTCACCGCTTTTCTAGCTGGCACGGCAACCAAATACAATAACCCTGCTGTTGTCAATAAATATATCGGCAATGATATTTGATAGTTGATGGAGTACCATGAAATCCATGACTGAGTAGTTACTGAGTATCCGGGACCCCCTCGGCTCATTGATATTGAGCCATTAATAATGAGCCAAATAACCACTCCAAACCAGGAATTCACTGCCAAATCAACTTTTCGCAGTGATGTCTCGATAAATACTGCTCTTAATATTAAATACCCCGCAGCCCAAACTGATGCAAACGTGACTAAAAACTGTGCCCTATGAATGATGAGTGATTTTTCAAAAAAACCTTCAATATTGATTATTTCGAATATTTCACTCCATAATCTATGCCAAACCCTAATTTCATTCACGTGGTATTCGTTAGCCAATTCAATCCACGCCATATGCCACCACATATCAAATGCTGGATACATAAATGGATAACTGTTGACTACAAACACCACACTTAACAGCGCAAGAGTGCTGAACACTATTTTCATTTTTCCCGTCTTTCCATCGTGTCTTTCTAAATTTTGCAACCTATTGATTTGAATTTTTTCTGCTATTATATTTTTTTCTATTTTTTAAAATAAGATCTTACAATTCATTTATTTTCGATTGCACATCAACTCATACAAATGCAGCCTTCGTTCATACCGCCATTTTCTGTTCCTCATCTTCCATTGATCCTTGCCGGGTTGTCGACTTTTTTACTCTGCTGGCTCATCATTTTCAGCAGCAAGTGGCATGGTCACTTGACTCACGACTATACAGATGGTGTCCAAAAGTTTCACTTTTACCCTGCATCAAGGATTGGTGGTCTTGCAATACTGGTTGGGTTGATTGTGGGCTGGCTTACATCCCCTTCTTTAGTAAATGAGGAATTGAAACATATTTTTTGGGCAAGTTTGCCTGCTTTTTGTTTTGGTTTTGCAGAGGATTTGACACATCGTATCAGTACTCAAATCAGATTGATCGCAACGATGTTGAGCGGTGTTCTTGCGTTTTTATTAACTGGACTCAGTCTTACCCGCGTGGATATTTTTGGTTTCGATTTGTTGCTCACTTGGGTTCCTCTTTCAGTTATCTTTACGGCTTTTGCTGTTGCTGGCATTGCGAATGCCATCAACATCATCGACGGCTTTCATGGCCTTGCATCTGGGACTGTGTTGATCTCGCTAGCTTCTCTTGGGTATACATCTTATTTAGTCAACGACATTGTATTGGCCAAGGTTTGTTTTGTACTCGCCGGCATTGTCCTTGGATTTTTCTTGGTTAACTACCCTTTTGGAAAAATTTTCCTTGGTGATGGTGGTGCCTATCTACTCGGTTTCTGGCTTGGTTGGATCGCTGTTGTTCTTGTTGCCCGCAATCCTGGGGTGTCGGCGTGGAGCGCGGTTCTAGCTTGTGCCTATCCAATAACTGAGGTAGTTTTCAGCATTTACCGACGCTTTGCTCGCGGCGTCAATCCTGGCCAGGCTGATCGTTTGCATTTGCACAGCCTTATCAAGGTCAGACTCGTCAGAAAGAAATTTCCGAATCTTTCACTTGCAAGTCAAAACCCAATTGTTTCATTGCTGTTGTGGTCTCTTGCAATCATACCTGCAGCACTCGGACCTGTTTTGCACAACAGCACAGCATGGAGTGTGTTAACTTTTTCTGCCTTCTTAATCATTTACATGAAGATTTACTTCTCGCTGGTTCGCTTTTCAGCCTTCAACAAAATCTAGAATGTGTACTATCTTTTCGACCGAAATACTATCTGAGCGATTTGCTTAGCCCCCTAGAGTTCATCCCACGCGAATACCATGAATCCTGACAACAACAATGTTCAATTGTCCAACTTTAACGATGAAAGTAGTCTTTGGGAACTCATCGAAGAGATCCGTTCTGGCTGGGCTTGGATGTTGACGGGTGTTCTTGTCGGCCTGGCCTGTGCCTTTAGTTTTCTATTTTTTTCAACCCAGAAGTTTGAAGCTAGTGCTGTTATCCAACCGGCTACTATTGGTTCAGGCTCATTGTCCAAAGTCAACGTTGAGCCTCTAACCCAAACTCTCGAAAGGTTAAGGATTGCTTCTTTCTACTCAAGTGAAACGGTCGAGGCTTGCCGGGCAAAGTCATCACTTCAACTTGCTAGAAACGTCAAGGCTACTCTTCTTAAATCAAACACATTGATTCAAATAAATTTTCGGGCTGATTCGGTCACTTTTGCTAAAAATTGTCTTGAAAGTGTAGTTGCGCAACTCTCAGCATCACAAGCAAGTATTGCCTCCCCCTTGATAAAAGAACTTGAAGCGCAGAAATTGCTTACCAAACTTCAAATTGATGAAGCCGAAAAATTTTTAGCTCAGTACGAAATCAGTTTGACCAAAGAAGCTAAAGCTGATGGGATATTTTCACTACTATTTTTGAATGCCAAATCCAAACGTGAAGAACTTCTAAGCCTAAGGAAACAATTCAATGATCAATCTGCTCTCTTATCTGAACCATTGACGCAACCGTTAAAAACATTGGAAAAAATTTACGTATCAGACCAACAAGTTTATCCGCTCAGAACGTTAGTCATTGCTGTGGGTTTAGCCAGTGGATTTTTTGCAGGCTTGGTTTTATTTTTCTTGCATCGAAGCTGGCGTCGTTTCAAATTTTCGTCAAATGGTTGACCAACTATCTTTTCGTTGTGCTTCTGCCTCAAACTTAAAGACGCTGACATGCTCAATCCTACCTCTCTACCCAGACTTTTTTCACCTTATCAAATCCGCGACACTATATTGCCCAATCGGCTTGTGTTGGCACCTATGATGCAGTACCGCTCCAAGGATGGCTTCGCCTCTGACTGGCATCTGGTGCATTTCGGCAAGTTTGCGCTCGGTGGGTTTGGTACGGTCATGACCGAGGTTGTATCAGTGGAGCCTCTTGGTCGAATCACGCACGGTGATCTGGGCATCTGGTCAGACGATCACATCGCCCCGCTCAAGCGCTGCACGGATTTCATTCACTCCCAGGGTGCGCTCGCGGCGATTCAGATTGGGCATGCGGGGCGCAAAGCCTCTACGCAGCG
>Ga0255166_1000822_pt1 | contig 9751 bp, 7 predicted proteins | sample Atl_Cont_RepC_8d_FD_186013 | JGI IMG/M metagenome (GOLD analysis project Ga0255166, IMG submission 186013) | Freshwater microbial communities from Altamaha River, Georgia, United States - Atl_Cont_RepC_8d | ecosystem: Environmental > Aquatic > Freshwater > River | place: USA: Georgia | collected...
AATATTTAACTCAACAACTTCATTCAAAATTTCATCCAAGCGATCATCCCAAAAAGCAAGATGTGATTGTTGAAAATTTAATTGATTTGTAAATCTTTCGCTGTATTTTTCAGCATATGGTATGGTAAACCAATCAAATGATTTGAAATATGGGCGAATAAATCAAATCATCTATAACCCTTATAAATTAAACTCTAATTGTCGATTTATGATAATTTTGTACAAACCAATCATATGTATTTCTTAAACCATTTTCAATATCAGTAAAAATAAGATAAGGAAATACACCTTTTAATTTTTCATTAGATACTGTTTTTTTAATAATTCCATCACTATAATTCGTATTATAAACAATTTTACTTTCATCATAATCAACGATTTTAGCAATGAGAGAAACAACTTCTTTAATAGAATATTCTTTATCATCACAAATATTATAGATTCCATTTGTAATTTCTTTATGATATAATATTTGAAGGATGATATTACAAAAATCAGGAACAAATAAAAATTGTCGCTGAGCTTTACCAGAACCATACACTTCAAAATAATCTTTATTATATGGTTTTATTTGATTTTTTGTCTTATACATGCGATTGATTAAACCAGGAATTACATGTCCATCTTCAATATTGAAGTTATCATGTATGCCATATAAATTGACAGGAGATACGCAAATATATTCTCTTCCATAATCACGATTGTAGTGCTTACATAACATATATAACATGCGTTTAGCGTAAGCATACCCTTCATTACTATCATGTGGTTGGCTCTCACATAACTGTTCTTCTGTCATAGGATATTTACTTGGATTTTGTGGATAAATACAAGAACTAAGACAAAAAATACCCCTATTAATATTATATTTATGACAAGCTTCTATGATATTTGTATTTATTTTTAAATTTTTCATTAACATAGATGAATTGTTATTCATATTTTTATAAAGTCCACCTACCATAGCGGCCAAATGAATGATTTTATCATATTGTCTCTCATTAAAGCATGCTTCCACTTCATTCATGTTTTCCAAATTATAATCCTTACTAGAAATAAAATAAAAATTATCAATTGATTCATTATGTAGTAAAAAGTTTTTTAAAAAAGTGCCTACCATACCGCTTCCTCCAGTGACTAAAATATTGACCATTATGTATAATTATTGTTATATTTATTTATATATTTACAAATTTATATATATTTTATATAAATTTACAATAAATGATTTAAACTTATGTTTAAAAAACTATTATACACAATATCAATGTCTAATCTTCATGATTCTAATAAAATTGCATTTATAACAGGAATAACTGGACAAGATGGTTCTTATTTAACAGAATTGCTTTTAAATAAAGGATACATTGTTCATGGTTTAATACGCAGAGCTTCGACTATAAATACTTCCCGTATTGAACATATTTTTCATAATAAAAATTTAATTTTACATTATGGAGATGTTACTGATGGGACATGTCTATTTATGTGTTTGTCTAACATTAAATCAAAATACCCCAATATGTCTAGACTAGAAGTATATAATCTTGCTGCGCAATCGCATGTAAAGATTTCGTTTGAAATGCCTGAATATACAGCTGATACTGATGCGTTTGGTACACTTAAACTTTTAGAAGCAATTCGGTCTAATAAATTAGAATCTATTACACGTTTTTATCAAGCTTCTACATCCGAACTGTACGGTCAAGTTCAAGAAATTCCTCAATCAGAAAAGACGCCATTTTATCCTAGGTCTCCATACGGTGTCGCTAAATTATATGCTTATTGGATTGTTAAAAATTATAGAGAAGCATATAATATATTTGCTTGTAATGGTATTTTATTTAATCATGGAGGAGTCAGAAGAGGGCATAATTTTGTTGAACGAAAAATAACGCTTGGATTAAATAAAATATTAAAAGGAGAAGAACAATATCTTGTTATGGGAAATCTGGATTCAATGAGAGATATTGGAAATGCCAAGGATTATGTTGAAGGTATGTGGTTAATGTTACAACAAGATAAACCAGATGATTATGTATTGGCAACGGGTAAAACATACTCTATAAGACAACTAATTGAAATCGCATTCAGTATTAAGGGATTTCATATTAAATGGAGAGGTTCAGGTATAGATGAAGTCGGTTATGATTCTATTACAAATAAGGATTTGATTTTGATAGATAAAAAATATTTCAGACCAGCTGAAGTGGATTTGTTAATTGGTAATCCTGAAAAAGCTAAACAAAATTTGAATTGGACACCACAAACAGATATTTATCAATTATTAAAAGAAATGGTTGAATACGATTGTAAATAAAAACACGAATAAAATACATGATTTATTTACAAATGACTTATGTTTAATTATGTAAAATTACATGGATTCCTATAATACTAAGAATGTAAATGTGAATGTATGGAGGAAATTCGATATACGAAGTTAGTGAATTTAATCATCTGATTCAGAATAATTATAATAATTTGGATTATGTTCCAAATGTAATTTTTTGACATATTCCATTACTTTTCCCCGATTTACATCAACTTGATTGCCCCTTATTTTTAATAATCCTTTATATTTATTTCTAAATAAAACCAATAATACATCATCTCTTATAATAACATAATGAATATTGTTTAAAATAATTCTATTTGATTTTGTTCTATCTCTTGCATCATTTTGAGATAATTCTAATATATCCTTAATAATATATTCTTTCAAATCATTATCATTTGGATAGTTATCTACAGGTAAATATAAATCAAATTTTGAATTCATTTCTCTTATTTTTTTACCAGTTAGAGGTTTTAATAATGTTTCTAAATATGTTTTCACATTTGATTCTACTAAATGACCATGATAATTTATAGTACCAGATAAAATTTTAGGAGATGAATGATGTCTATATTTTAACATTTTGTGTTTAGGATTAGATAATGATTTAGATTTAGATAATGATTTAGATTTAGATAATGATTTAGATTTAGATTTATATATTTTTTTGGTAAAATTACATCTCTTTGTAGTATAATTATAACTACAATCAGAACTTGAAGAATCTTCATACTTGCTTTTAACGCATCTACCTGTTTTTAAAGATTTTACACAATATGTCATTTATAATATTATATAAGAAATTTAAATGAATAATTTATATACATAAAACATAATGATAGAACCATTTATGTATGAACAAAATATCAAAACTTAATTATGAAACGTAAAATTATACATATTCAATATTCAAATTTTACAAGAATTAAACAAACTAGAAAAAGTATTATAGAATTTTTCATATATTGGAAAAGAAATTCGATATCTAATGGTATACTTTTTAGTTGTGAAAGTCAGGTGTATAATTATTTATATATATTCATAATTTGATTAAGCGACGTGATTTATTTGCTTTAAAAAAAGAAATATATAATATTATCAAATTATATATGTCTTATACTGCTAGTAATTATTTAAAAAGTAAAACATGTTGTGCTAAAACTCAATGCCCTACTCCTTGTCCTACTGGTCCTACTGGTCCCGTTGGGCCTATTGGGCCATTTGGTTCAACTGGTCCCGCAGGACCTACAGGACCAACCGGACCTAAAGATTTAGATGTATCAGGGTCCTGTTATGGCGAATACTTATATTGGGATTCAACTTTAAATAAATGGGTATTAGGTTCTAGTAATATATCTTTAGGATGTGGCGCAGGAGAAATAAACCAAAATGATAATGCTGTAGCTTTAGGTTTCAATGCTGGACAAAATAATCAAGGAGTGAATTCAATCGCAATTGGAAATTCTTCTGGAAAAGAACAACAGGGTGATTATTCTGTTGCGATTGGATATAACTCAGGAATTACGTCACAAGGCGACAATTCTATTGCGATTGGTTACAGGGCAGGCGAAATATTACAAAAAAATAGTGGAGTTGCCATAGGGAACGACAGTGGTAGAAATGTCCAGGGTGAATATTCTATTGCTCTTGGATATAAAGCAGCTGAATACAATCAAGACACAAATTCTATTGCTATTGGATTTTATTCTGCGAGTTTTACACAGGGAATTAATGCTATTGCGATGGGATATGAAAGTAGCTTAAATGGTCAGGGTGATTATGCGGTGTCATTGGGATTTCAAGCAGGACAGCAATATCAAAGTGTTTCTGCGGTTTCTATTGGGCGACAAGCAGGACAATTTTCACAAAATTTATGTGGTGTAGCAATTGGTTATTGTGCTGGACAAAACTCGCAAAATCGTTATGGTGTTGCTCTTGGTTATGAATCGGGTATAGCTAGCCAAGGTTCATACAGTATTGCGCTTGGATATCAATCAGGAAGAACCGCTCAAAGCGAAAGTGCTATATCGATTGGTCAACAATCTGGATATGAAAATCAAAAACCATATGCGGTAGCAATTGGAAAAGAGTCAGGAAAAATGTTACAGGGAACAAATTCGATTGCGATTGGTTATTTAGCTGGAGAAAGCAATCAACATCAAAATTCAATCATTTTAAATTCGAGTGGAACTGCTTTGAATTCGGCAACTCAAAACGCATGTTATATTAAACCTATTAGAAATGCTAGTAATAGTAAAGTACTCTTATATGATGAAGTTGGTGGAGAAGTGACTTATAATGATTATCAATCTATTAATTATTTAAATTATGCTAACTTATCATGTGATGTGTCATTTAATATTTCAAATACATCTGTAACTCAATTAGCATATAATAATATAGATATATCAAATGGTATTTATTATGACACGTCTAATACATCATATATAAGATTCTCTCAAACCGGGGTTTATAAAATAGGTACATCTGTACAATTTGCTAGATCGTCTGCTAATAGTGCGAATGTATATTTATGGTTTAGAGATGCGAGTGGTAATATTTCAAATTCCGCCAGTGTAATCAATTTAAATGGTTCGGACGCAAAAAGTTTTAATTATGTAGAAATCATTTATAAAGTAACTAATATAAGCACTCAATACGTGGAAGTTGTCGCTAAAGCAAGTGATACTGGTATACTTGCTCTTGCTCTAGCTGCCGTATCTCCTGTTCCAGTTGTACCAAGTATTATAACAACTGTCATACAAATACAATAACATCATGCGTCCGAAATGTTAAAAGGTGTAAAATCTTAATTTTATGTGATTTATATTATTTTACTTAATTATATATTAAATACTTATATATTATCTTTAATATATAATGAGTTATTCTGGGTTTTTTAGATCCACATGTACACAATGTAAATCTGGATGTTTTTGTGGACCAACTGGCGCCACTGGTCCTATTGGATTGGTCGGGCCTGTTGGAGCCACTGGCCCTACTGGTTTAGGTGAAACGGGACCTACTGGAACAATTGGACCTAGAGGATATACTGGAACTACCGGTAGTACTGGTAGTACTGGACCTAGAGGACCGGGTTTAACAGGTGCGACTGGTTCTACTGGACCAGCTGGACCGCCCGGCACACCAGGTGGACCTACGGGAGAAACTGGACCAACTGGATTTACTGGACCAACTGGATTGGGATTAACTGGACCAACTGGTTTACAAGGCATTCAAGGTAATACAGGAAACACTGGACCTACTGGTCCTGGATTGACTGGACCCACTGGACCTGGATTAACCGGTTCAACTGGATTTACAGGACCTACTGGATTTACAGGTCCTACTGGGCCTGGATTAACAGGTCCAACTGGAGTTGGTTTAACTGGACCTACTGGACGCACTGGACCTACTGGATTCACAGGACCTACTGGGCTTGGTTCAACAGGACCTACTGGACGCACTGGAGCTACTGGATTCACAGGACCTACTGGGCTTGGTTCAACAGGACCTACTGGACGTACTGGACCTACTGGACCTACCGGATTACAAGGTATTCAAGGTAATACAGGAAATACTGGGTTTACTGGTCCTACTGGATTTACTGGGTTCACTGGTCCTACAGGATTACAAGGTATTCAAGGTAATACAGGAAATACTGGGTTTACTGGACCCACTGGTCCTACAGGATTACAAGGTATTCAAGGTAATACAGGAAATACTGGGTTTACTGGGCCGACAGGTCCTACCGGATTACAAGGTATTCAAGGTATTCAAGGAAATACAGGAAATACTGGGTTTACTGGTCCTACTGGATTTACTGGATCGACAGGTCCTACAGGATTACAAGGTATTCAAGGTAATACAGGAAATACTGGACCTACAGGTCCTACAGGATTACAAGGTATTCAGGGCAATACAGGAAATACTGGATTTACAGGTCCTACAGGATTACAAGGTATTCAAGGTAATACAGGAAATACTGGACCTACAGGTCCTACAGGATTACAAGGTATTCAAGGTAATACAGGAAATACTGGTTTTACTGGTCCTACTGGGTTTACTGGACCTACTGGTCCTACTGGAATACAAGGTATTCAAGGTATTCAAGGTAATACTGGATTTACTGGTCCTACCGGTCCTACTGGTCCTACTGGATTACAAGGTATTCAAGGTAATACCGGATTTACTGGGGCGACTGGTCCAACAGGATTACAAGGTATTCAAGGTAATACTGGTCCTACTGGTATTCAGGGACCTGTTGGTCCTACTGGTGCCGGAGCATCGATTGTTTCAGGTACTACATGGGGACAAGCATTAAATTGGAATTCAACTACTAATGCTTGGCAAATTACAGGAGATGGACCACTTGCGTTTGGAAATAATGCTGGACAAACATCTCAATCTACCGCTGCTATTGCAATTGGTATATCTGCTGGTAACAACAATCAACAATCTGGTGGAATATCAGTTGGTATTCAAGCAGGACAAACTCAACAAGGTATTAGTTCAGTTGCTATTGGTAGTAATTCAGGACAATTAAATCAAAGTGATTATTCTATCGCAATAGGAAATGAAGCCGCAACCAATACACAATCCGCTCTTTCAATTGCGATGGGATATCAAGCTGGTTGGTCTTTACAATCGACATTTTCATTAGCTATAGGTTATCAAGCAGGTCAAACGCAACAGGGAAATACATGTATAGCAATTGGTAGACAAACAGGAAGAAGCGGCCAATTATCAGGGGCAATTGCGATAGGATATTTAGCAGGTCAATCAGCACAAGGAACATCAACTATAGCAATCGGTATTCAATCCGGAAGTAACGTTCAATTATCAGGTGCGATTGCTATTGGTGCGCAAGCAGGACAAACACAACAAGGTACTCAATCAATTGCGATTGGAACTCAAGCGGGGCAAACAAATCAAGCTTCTCAAGCTATTTCAATAGGTAATTTAGCAGGAAGTACTGGACAAAGTTATCAAGCGATTTCGATTGGTAATTTAGCAGGAAGTACTGGACAAGGAACTCAATCTATTGCTATTGGACATGAAGCAGGACGCACACAACAAGCATCACAGTCAATTGCTATTGGATATCAAGCAGGAAGTACAGGCCAATTGTATCAAGCTATTGCGATTGGTGTTCAAGCAGGACAAACACAACAAGGTTCTCAAGCTATTGCTATTGGCAATTTGGCAGGAAATATAGGACAGCAGTCTGGTTCAATTGCGATTGGACATAGAGCTGGACAAATAACACAATGGCGTCAAGCTATTGCAATTGGCAGTCAAGCAGGACAATTATCACAAGGCATTAGAGCAATTGCGATTGGTCTTCAAGCAGGACAAACGCAACAGAGTGATTATGCGATTGCGATTGGTTATGGGGCAGGACAGTATAATCAATCCAATGCTATTGCGATTGGATATCAAGCAGGACAAACGCAACAGGATGATTATGCGATTGCGATTGGATACATAGCTGGAAGTAGTACACAAGGTTACAATTCAATTGCGATAGGTATTGGTGCAGGTAAAGATTCTCAAAAAGGATTTTCAATTGCGATAGGTTCCAGTGCCGGTGGTTACGGTCAAAGGGGCATTGCGATTGGAAATAGTTCAGCAATATATAATCAAGATGGCGGAGTCGCAATAGGTTCATCAACAGCACAAACGGAACAAGGCGTCAACGCAATTGCGATTGGAAATCAGGCGTGTAGGGAATATCAACGTGAAGGTGCAATTGGAATTGGTTTTCGTGCAGGAAGCAGTAAACAAGGAACACTAGCTATTGCTATTGGATATTACGCCGGATATTCTGGTCAAAAAACGGAATCTATTGCGATTGGTTTGCGAGCAGGACTAGATGGACAAAATTATCAAGCTATTGCTATTGGAAGTGCCGCTGGCAACATGTTACAAGGAACTCAATCTATTGCTATTGGTAATGAAGCCGGAAACATGTACCAACAATCTCAATCTATTGCTATTGGTAATCAAGCAGGACGTATCACACAACAATATCAAGCGATTGCTATTGGTAATCAAGCAGGGCAAACATTACAGGGAATACTAGCAATTGCGATTGGAAATTTAACTGGAAGCGGAAATCAAGGGTTAGAATCAATTTCTATTGGTAATCAAGCCGGGTATACACAACAAGGTATTCAATCAATTGCCATTGGTTCTTATGCTGGACAGACAAATCAAGCAGCAGGTAGCATTGTGATTAATGCTTCTGGTACATGGACAGCAAATACAACATATCAATCAGTATCAGGATTTTTTGTAAGACCTGTAAGAGGACAAGCAAAATCAACCCCTGTTATAGTATATGATACCGCTTCATGTGAATTAACATACAATTCATCTTCAATTAAATATAAGAAAAATGTGATTGATTTAACAGAAGATACAAGTGTATTACATAATGTGAGAGCACGTGAATATGATTCAAAAGAAAATGATACTCACTTTATTGGTTATATAGCAGAAGAATTAAATGATGTATCGAGTTGGTTTACTTGGAAGAACCCTGATGGAACCCCTGAAGGTATAGAATGGTTTAATTTATTAGTATATTCAATAGAAGAAATTAAAAAACTTAAAACAGAAATGATACAATCAAAAGAGGAAATTGCATATCTAAAAGATAAAATCAATATTTTAGAAAGTAAATAATAATAATAATAATATCAATTAAAATAATGTATTTTTTAGGTATAACATAAATCATGGTATAAAGTGTAATATAATATAATATAATATAAAATAATACTATATGTTTAATAATGTGTATTATTTTATAAATTAAAATTAAATATATATATATATATGAACTACTATTCATATTTGAATTTAAAAAATATGTCTAAGTCATGTTCTAGCTGTAGTGCCCCGTGTAGAGGACCTACTGGTGATACTGGACCCTATGGTTTTACTGGAGCAACTGGTCCTATGGGGCTAGGTATTACTGGTCCTACTGGAATAATCGGTCCTACTGGCCCCGCAAATGGTCCTACGGGTGATACTGGTTCTACTGGGTTTACAGGTGCTACTGGATTTACTGGCGCTACTGGATTTACTGGACCAACTGGTATGATGGGTCCAACTGGACCAGCGAATGGTCCTACAGGAGATACTGGTTCTACTGGTGATACTGGTCCTACTGGATATACTGGTTCTACTGGTGATACTGGATTTACAGGACCTACTGGTCCTACAGGTTTTACTGGATGTACTGGTTCAACTGGATTTACTGGTCCAACTGGTCCTACTTGATTTACTGGACCTACTGGACCTACTGGTTCTACTGGTGATACTGGATTTACAGGTCCTACTGGTTTTACTGGCTATACAGGGCATACCGGTCCTACTGGATTTACTGGACCCACTGGTCCTACA
>Ga0255166_1000837_pt1 | contig 9644 bp, 7 predicted proteins | sample Atl_Cont_RepC_8d_FD_186013 | JGI IMG/M metagenome (GOLD analysis project Ga0255166, IMG submission 186013) | Freshwater microbial communities from Altamaha River, Georgia, United States - Atl_Cont_RepC_8d | ecosystem: Environmental > Aquatic > Freshwater > River | place: USA: Georgia | collected...
GCAGGGTGAGGTAACACTTGGCAAGGGCGAGAAAAGACTGCAGGTGGATTTCAGCAAGCTCAGGCCCATCAATGTGGAGGATCTCTCGGGTGGTCAGCCTGCTGCACCCAAGCCGATGCTGGAGCACGTGGCACCTGTCACTGGCAGCGCTGCTAGCAAGAAAAATCCGAATTTGCGCAACATTGGTCCCAGCGTGGAATACCGCCTGATTGACGATACGGGTCAGGCTGTCGATTTCCACAACTACATGCTGCCGGTGGAGCTCGATGGTTTCCCCGTCTTGCTGTCTGGTGTCAAGGAGCCAGGCCAGCCAGACTATCGATACCTGCGGATTCCGGCAGACCAGGACGGATCCGTCAAGGAGTTCATGCTGCTGCGAGCAGCGCTGGCTGACCCTGCCTTGCGCAAAGAGGCGGCCATCCGATTTGCGCAGTTGAGCGCCCCTAACCCTGGAGACCGCCAAGCGCTTCAGACATCGGCTGAGCGGGCATTGGATGCATTTGCCCAGGGAGGGTTGCAGTCCATCTCGCGGTTTTTGGAGCTGAACGTTCCTGCGGACGAGCTGCCACGGGCAGCCGACATTGTTGTGAGGTTATTGGGCTCATCCGTCTCCGCATTGCGTACCATCACTCGTGAGCGTGCCGGACTGCCGCCGCTGGACCTGAATGCTCCTGACAAGGCCGAGCACGAGTTGAACTGGTCTCGCTTTGCTGTGGCGGCGTTGTCTGACCTGACGCTCTATCCCGCACCAATTTATTTCAGCCTCAAGGGCTTTGATCATGTGCAGGCGAGTGTGTTTCAGGTCAGTCGCACGCCAGGCAAGCTGACGGTATACGTTGGCTGCCTGTTGTTGGTGATTGGTGTGTTTGCCATGTTTTACGTGCGTGACAGGCGCGTCTGGGTGTGGCTCAAGCCATCAGAAACAAGCGGCACCGAGGTGCTGGCCGCGATGACCTCCCAGAAGCGTACGCTGGATTTTGAGCGGGAGTTTGACCGGTTCAAAGCTGCCCTGCAGCGGCTTCGCCCAGGTTCATAGAATTTGCAGTATCCGCATTCAAAGGGTTTGTTATGACTGACTCATCGACCACCGTGACTCAATGGCAAGACCTCTCCGATTCGGGTGATGGCCGCCAGGTGCGTGGCCGCCCGGATTGGACGGATGCGCTGTTTTTTGCCTTGCTGGCAGTTGGTGCAGGCTTTGCCTTGCAACGATACAGCCAGTCCATGGATGTCTACGAAAAGTACATCCTGGTTTTTACGGTCCCTTCCCTAGTGTGGTTAGGATGGCTGTGGCGGCCCTTGCGCACGTTGATGATTGCCAGCGGATTGAGTGCCTTGCTCGCCATTTGGCTCTATCAGGCGGATATCGCCAACGCTGAGAAAGTTTTCTTGCTCAAGTACTTGTTTTCATCGCAGTCATCCATCCTGTGGATGTGTGCCTTGTTTGTGATTGCGACAGTCTGTTATTGGGTGGGATTCGTCAGTCAGACAGCCGCATGGCTGGGTACGGCATTGACTTGGGGCGCCGTATTTGCCGGCACATCTGGCTTGCTGGTTCGCTGGCGCGAAGGACATCTCATGGGTCCGGACCTGGGCCATATCCCGGTCAGCAACTTATATGAGGTGTTTGTCCTCTTTGCGTTGATCACAGCGCTGTTTTACCTTTACTACGAGCGGCGCTACGCCACCCGTGCTTTGGGTGGATTCGTGATGCTGGTGATCACCTCTGCTGTCGTATTTTTGCTTTGGTATTCGTTTACCCGGGATGCCTATCAAATACAGCCACTTGTGCCTGCCCTCAAAAGCTGGTGGATGAAACTGCATGTGCCGGCCAACTTCATCGGCTACGGTACTTTTTCTCTGGCTGCCATGGTTGGCTTTGCCTATTTGGTCAAGCAGCACGCCGAGACGCGCTCATGGGTCAAGCTGGCTCCCCTTTTCATTCTGGGTGTCCTGCTCACGGCTGAGCCCATGGTGTTTCGCACTGAGGGCCTATCTGCAACCTGGATGTTGTATTTCGGTATTGGTGCCGTTCTGATCGGCACCATTTTGTTGTTCAGAAAGCCCATCGCCAAAAAGCTTCCGTCTCTCGAGATCCTGGATGACATCATGTATCGGGCGATTGCTATCGGGTTTGCCTTTTTCACGGTCGCCACCATTCTTGGCGCACTGTGGGCGGCAGATGCATGGGGTGCATATTGGCAGTGGGATCCGAAGGAAACCTGGGCCCTGATCGTTTGGCTAAACTATGCAGCTTGGCTCCACTTGCGCCTGATGAAAGGACTGCGCGGCACGCTGGCAGCGTATTGGGCGTTGGTTGGATTGCTGGTGACAGGCTTCGCCTTTTTGGGCGTTAACATGTTCCTTTCGGGATTGCATTCCTACGGCGCGCTTTAATGTGACCTTGCTGGGTCACGCCAGTTGAACAGATCGTGACTCAAGCTAGAACACCTGCCGGCTCGGCACAAGCAGTACCCATCAAACCCTGGATCGTTTTGGTGGCCACTATTGCCGTTCAGGCTCTTGTGGCGATGGCCTTGATGGCCTTGCCATCGATTGCGCCAGCTGTGGCAGAGCACTTTGGCATTTCCACGGCATACCTTGGTGCTTATGTCGCCTGTGTGTATGTGGCAGCGATGTTTTCCACCCTCACGGGAGGAATCGCCCTCAAGCGCTGGGGTGCGATTCGAATCAGCCAGATTGGCTTGATCGTTTGCGGCTTGGGCCTTTTGCTGTCTGTGATTCCCCATCCTGTCACGATCGTGTCAGGAGCCGTCCTGATCGGGCTGGGGTATGGCCCCATTACACCTGCCAGTTCACATATCCTGATCAGGAGCACGCCTGCCCAACAGCTGTCACTGGTGTTTTCGATCAAGCAGACTGGGGTCCCACTTGGCGGCATGATGGCTGGTGCTCTGGTGCCTCCCATCGAGTCCTTCACGAATTGGCAGATGGCGTTATTGGCTGTTGGACTCGCCTGTGTGTTGTGTGCGGCACTGGTCAGGCCATTGCGCGCTGACTTGGATCAGGATCGTGACCCCTTGGCACGAACGTCACTGGCTCGCAGCTTGATTGATCCCGTGATGATGGTGTGGCGCCATCCTGCGCTGAGAACCTTGGCCTTTGTATCGTTTCTGTTTGTTTTTGCACAACTGGCTTGTACGGCCTATGTTGTGACTTTTTTGTACAAAGATCTGGGATGGGGGTTGATCGCAGCCGGGATGGCGCTAACCATTGCACAGGCGGCTGGCGTGGGTGGACGGATTCTGTGGGGGTTCATTGCCGATCGATGGCTGGGCGCCCTTCGCATGATGATGGCACTAGCCGTCCTGCTGGCAATGGCCCTGTTGGGTGCGGCGCTGTTGACACCGAACTCGACCTATTTTTTTCTCTTTGCCGTACTGGGCTTGCTGGGCGCAACGGCAATCGGGTGGAACGGCGTCTATCTAGCCGAGGTGGCGCGACGTGCACCGAAAGGCCAGGCCGGTATGGCGACTGGCGGTACGCTGGCCTTCACTTTCATGGGTGTTGTGACGGGACCCTCCATGTTCGGCCTATTGGCAGAGGGGGTAGGCAGCTATGGTTTGGCTTACCTCTTTCTGGTGATACCTGCCGCGATTGTGTTTGTTCTGCTTTGGCGGCAGTACCGGATGGATCGTCATGTCAGGCTTGACAAAGGCACCGCCTGATTTCCCAACTGGTGCCATTGCATCAAGTGTCCGCGTGACGAATTCGTGATGTCACTCAGTCAGGCAGGCAGCTTTCACCACGCAGCAGGTCGGCGATGGTTTCCCGCTGGCGGATGACATGAAAGGTGTCACCGTCCACCATCACCTCGGCTGGCCTGGGTCGGCTGTTGTAGGTGCCAGCCATGACAAAACCATAGGCGCCAGCTGAATCGATGGCGATCAAGTCACCCTCGGCCAGGGCCAACGCGCGGCCACGTGCCAGCCAGTCCGCGCTTTCACAAACAGGTCCCACCACATCATAGGTTGTCTGTGGCCCTTCGCCCTGGAGAACCGGGAGCACGCCGTGCCAGGCCTCATACAAAGCGGGGCGCATCAAGTCATTCATGCCAGCGTCCACAATGGCAAAGTTGCGTGCCTCTGTGTGTTTGAGATACTGGACCTCGGTCAGCAACACGCCAGCGTTCCCCACTAGAGATCTGCCTGGCTCCATGACGAGCTGCAAATGGCCTTGGCCGCGCGCTTGGAGCTTGGCAAACACGCGGTCCAGCAAGGTGCTGGGTGCCAACGGCGTCTCGTCGTCATAGCGGATCCCAAGGCCGCCCCCAATATCCAGATGATGCAGTCTGACGCCCATGGTAGCCAGCGTATCGATCAGGTCGAGCAGCTTGTCGAGTGCATCCAGATAGGGGCTCACTTCGGTGATTTGAGAGCCGATATGACAGTCCACCCCCACCACCTGGATGCCAGGCAGTGTGACGGCAAGCTGATAGGCCTCAGGAGCCAGCTCAATCGCGATGCCAAACTTGTTTTCTTTCAGTCCGGTGGAAATGTAAGGGTGTGTTTGGGCATCCACGTCGGGATTGACACGCAATGAGACGGGCGCTGTTTTTCCCATCCTGTGTGCAACAGAGGATAGGCGCTTGAGCTCAGGGATCGATTCGACGTTGAAACATTTCACCCCCGCATTCAGTGCATCCTCCATTTCCCAAGATTGCTTGCCCACACCGGAAAACACCACCTTGGATGGACTGCCTCCTGCTGCAATCACACGCGCCAGTTCACCCCCAGAGACAATATCAAACCCGCTTCCCATGCGAGCAAACTCACGCAGGACGGCAATGTTGGAGTTGGCTTTCATGCCAAAACACACCAGAACATCGTGCTGGCCGATGGCCGATTGGTACTGTGCCCAGGCATGACGCAGTGCAGCCCGGGAGTAAACATACAAGGGCGTGCCGAGTTGCCTGGCCAGTTCAACGAGAGAGACCTGCTCAGCATGAAGCTCACCATGCTGATAGTGGAAAAATGGAGTCCCTGCAGGCGGTGCGGTCATGGAGGATGTTGGCTGGTTGGTCATGTTTAATTGGAGATCACAATGGGAGCAGGCGTCAGTGAGGGATCCTGCTCAAACAGGGGAGAAGCCGGGTTGCTGGTGTCGGGCATGCCTGGGGTCAATGGGTTGACGCCAGGGCTTGTCGTTGGGCTGGACGACGGCGGGTTGGCCTGGGTCGTTGACTTGGCCGCTGGCGGTGGTGGCAGATAGAGCGGTCCTTTGTACCCGCAACCTGCGAGCACCAAGGGCAAGCCGGTCAACGTCATCGCTACAATGCGACGCATCAAGATGGATGTCACTGCACACCTCAAGGCAGTCCCCTCAGTCTGGAGAATTGGAAAGATGAACGAAACAGAATTTCTCACTCGCGCAAGCGCCATCATGGACGCGATTGAGTCGCAGGTGGATGACTGGTTTGAGAATCTCGACATTGATGTCGAGGCCTCTCGTCAAGGGACAAGTGTACTAAACCTCAAGTTTGGCAATGGTCGCCAAGTGGTCATCAATACCCAAACCCCCTTGCGGGAGATGTGGCTCGCAGCGCGCCGCGGTGGATTCCACTACCGGTTTGATGGGCAAACCTGGAAAGACACGCGGGGCGGACCTGATTTTGACGTGGCCTTGTCCGAGGTTTGCTCCGAGGAAACCGGGAAAACACTCCGGGTCAACATTTAGGCGTTTGATCAGACCCGCTAGTTTGGGATCACCTGTGTGTGGGGCGATCCTGTTCCGGTGGGTTTTGCTTTGCTGGCCAGCTCATCCAGCAGGTCGGAAATCGTTTCTTTTTCAGGAAGACCGATTTTTCCAATCGCCTTGCCGGGTGGAAACTCGCTCAGATACATGTTGCCACCCTCAATCAGAATACCGCTCGGTGGCGGCAGTCGCTTCTGTTCAGGGAAGGCCTTGAGTGCATGTTGCATGTATCCCAGCCAGATCGGCAATGACGCACCGCCACCGGTTTCGCGCGATCCCAAGGACTGTGGCTGGTCAAAACCAAGCCAGGCAACGCCCACCAGCTGTGGCGTGTAGCCAGCGAACCAGGCATCCACGGAATCATTTGTCGTGCCTGTCTTGCCGGCCAGGTCGCTTCTTTTGATGACTTGCTTGGCTCGCGCAGCAGTTCCGGAGGTGGCGACGCCCCTGAGCATATCGTCCATGATGTAGGCTGTGCGAGGATCAATGGCACGGGCTGCCGCGTCACCCGCAACGACCGGCTTGGCCTGCATGAGCACCTTGCCCTCTGCATCGGTCACGCGCTCAATCAGATAGGGGGTGACGCGATATCCTCCGTTGGCAAACACCGCGAAGGCACCGGCAAGCTGCAAGGGGGTCACGGCACCGGAGCCAAGCGCCATGGGCAAGTAGGCAGGGTGCTTGGCCTTGTCGAAGCCAAAACGGGTGATGTAATCCTGAGCATACTGTGGACCAATTGCTTGCAGGATGCGGATGGACACCATGTTTTTGGACTTGGCGATCGCTTCGCGCATGGACAGCATGGGCTCGTATTGTCCTCCGTAGTTCTTGGGAGACCAGGCTTTGGAGCCGGTTTGTTCGGCGCTCTGTTCAAACGGCATGTCGGAGATCATCGTGGCTGGTGTCAGGCCCTTTTCCAGCGAGGCGGCGTAGATGAATGGCTTGAACGAGGAGCCTGGTTGCCGCCAAGCCTGTATGACACGGTTGAAGTTGCCTCGGTAAAAATCAAATCCACCCACTAGGGATCGAATGGCGCCATCCTGTGGAAGCAGCGATACAAAGGCTGCCTGGACAGTGGGCATGTTGAGGATTTCCCAATAGGTGTCGTTTTTGTGCACGAACACGACCGAGCCGCGCTGGATCCGCAGGTCTTCCTTGGCTTTGGGGTTGAGTGCCCGAGCAATCACTGCAATGGCTTTTTTGTCGTTGACAACGATGATGTCATTGGCTGCACGTGCCACACGGACTTCGTTGGGTGTGGCAGACAGCACCACACCAGTCAGCATGTCCGTGTAATCGGGGTATTTGTCAAGGATTTCATCCAGTAAGGCATCGAACTTGGCAGGATCTTTTTCGATGTTGGCAGGCAGCGATACCTGTGCCTGGGGTCCGGGATAAGGTGCACGGCGGGTGTAATCCAGCACGCCCTCCCGCAAGGAGCGGTAGGCCCACTCCTGGTCCTTGGACTGGATGGTGGTGTAGACATTCAGGCCACGCGAGTAGACGTTTTCCTGGTAAATGTTGAACATCAGCTGCCGTGCCAGTTCAGCCGCGTACTCGCCGTGCACGGCATAGCCACCTGCAGGCGTACCCTCAGCAGACTTGATCACAATTGGCTGGTTGAGCGCAGCCTTGTACTCCGCCTCGGTCAGATAGCCCAGAGACTGCATCCGCCCCAAAACATAGCGTTGCCGGATCACAGCACGGGGCTTGTTGGAAATCGGGTTGAAGCGCGAAGGTGCCTTCGGAATGCCAGCCAGCATGGCTGCCTCCGCAGGCGTGATGTCGGCGACAGACTTGCCAAAATAGGTGCGCGATGCGGCAGCGAAGCCATAGGCACGGTGACCAAGATAAATCTGATTGAGGTAGAGCTCCAGGATTTGATCCTTGGTCAGGCTGGCCTCGATCTTGAATGTCAGCAGCAGCTCGTAAAACTTGCGGGACCAAGTTTTTTCAGAAGACAGGTAAAAGTTGCGCGCCACCTGCATGGTGATGGTGCTGGCACCCTGGGTTTTGGACATGGCCAGCACGTTGGTTAAACCAGCACGCACCACACCGACCCAGTCAATGCCACCGTGTTGATAAAAGCGGTCGTCCTCGGCCGCCAGGATGGCAGACTTCAGGACGTCGGGGAATTCGTTAAAGCGCAGAACGTTGCGGCGCTCTTCGCCAAACTCCCCGATCAAAACTTTGTCAGCGGTGAAAATTCTGAGCGGGACGCGAGGACGGTAGTCCGTCATTGCGTCGAGATCAGGCAGGTTTGGCCAGGCCAGTGCCAGCGCCATGCCGACGAGCAAAGCACCCGCTGCCACCAGGCCGGCAGTCAGCACCCCCAGCTTGACGATGAATCTCAGGAGGAAGGAGCCAGATGAGGGCGGGGTATCGTCCTCGGCATCACGGGTTCGGGGGGCGGATTTATTCATTGAGCTGGATTTTACCCGGGGCGCGGCAATGGGATAATGCTGAAATGAAACAAAATTTGACAGAACGTTGCCAAGAGGTTCCATTGGAAGCCAAGGCTGAGCCAGGTGCTATCCAGGATGCGCCAGTTGCATCGAGAGTCTGGGACCAAGATACCCCCGTTTTTCTGGTGGGGCTGATGGGTGCTGGCAAGACAACCGTTGGCAAGGGGCTCGCGCGTGCGCTCGCGCGCGAATTCCTGGATCTTGACCACGAGCTGGAGGCGCGATGTGGCGTCAAAATCCCTGTGATTTTCGAGATCGAGGGCGAGGAAGGTTTTCGCAAGCGTGAAAGTCAGGTGCTGGACGACTGCACTCAAAAACGCAACATTGTCCTCGCGACCGGGGGTGGTGCGGTCATGAACCCGGACAACCGCCAGGCGCTCAAGACGCGCGGCGTGGTGATCTATTTGCGTGCCAGCGTCGAGGAGCTGTATCGCCGGACCGGCAGGGACAAAAACCGGCCCTTGTTGGCGACCGGTGATGCCCGGGCAACGCTCAAGCGCTTGCTGGATCTGCGAGACCCACTCTATCGTGAGGTGGCGGACATCACGGTCGATACGGGATCGGTGTCAGTCGCTACGCTCGTCCAGCAGATTGTGGATCTGCTCCATACAACTGATTTCAATAAACCATGCACATCGTCAATGTAAACACCCCTGGGGGCACCTATCCCATCCGGATCGCACCAGGCCGCTTGGATGCGCTGGATCAGTCAGTCCCGTCTGACGCCACATCACTTGTGCTGGTGAGCAGCCCGGTCATCCATGGCTTGATGGGTGCGCTTGTCGAACAAGCACTAGCCAAAACAGGCAAAAAACTGCTCAGGATATTGCTGCCAGATGGAGAGCAGCATAAAACCTTGGAAACACTCAACCAGATCTTTGACGCCATGCTGGGTGCCAAGCTGGATCGCAAGGCCGTCATTGTGGCGGTGGGTGGAGGTGTGATTGGTGACATGGCGGGCTTTGCTGCTGCTGTCTACATGCGCGGGATTCGATTTGTTCAGGTTCCCACGACCTTGCTGGCTCAGGTCGACTCCTCTGTCGGCGGGAAAACCGCGGTCAATCATCCCTTGGGCAAAAACATGCTCGGCGCTTTTTATCAGCCGATTGCTGTCGAGATCGACACGGATGTGCTCAACACCCTGCCTGACCGGGAAATGTCAGCAGGCTTGGCTGAAGTGATCAAGTACGGTCTGATTTTGGATGAGGAATTTTTCACTTGGTGTGAGCAACATGTCCAAGGATTGCGTGCGCGTGATCCCGAGCTGTTGGCGACCGCCATTCGGCGATCCTGCGAATTCAAGGCATGGGTTGTCTCGCAAGATGAAAAGGAATCTGGCTTGCGTGAAATCCTCAACCTTGGCCATACCTTTGGACACGCCATTGAGGCTGGCATGGGATATGGTGAGTGGCTGCATGGAGAGGCGGTGGGCTGTGGCCTGGTCATGGCAGCCGACTTGTCAGC
>Ga0255166_1000844_pt1 | contig 9624 bp, 11 predicted proteins | sample Atl_Cont_RepC_8d_FD_186013 | JGI IMG/M metagenome (GOLD analysis project Ga0255166, IMG submission 186013) | Freshwater microbial communities from Altamaha River, Georgia, United States - Atl_Cont_RepC_8d | ecosystem: Environmental > Aquatic > Freshwater > River | place: USA: Georgia | collected...
TCACATTACAAAATTATTTTTACAAAAAATATTTTACATCACAATGTAACACAAATTTATTTTATCAAATCATAAATGTACATCACAATCTTTTTGTGAATTCAAAAAATTTTTACATTAAATTGTGCTGTAAAATTAAAAAAATTTAAAAAAAATTTTTGTCGCAGTTTTGTGTGAGTGTCACAGACTGCAGTCTGTGATAATCACATTACTTTCTACAAGAATCTTCATAAATTTGTCCCGTATAAAAATGTAATAGTTCGGGTGCTTCCGGCTTAAAACTTTTTTCACATGATTCTTGTAGAATACATCATGACCTACTTTGAAAATACATCACTTACTCCTCAAACCGTCAAACAATACGACTCCAGACTCAATGAATGGATCTCTTTTCTCCCACAACACTTTCGTAATATCATTTGTCTCATCGAATTTCATGAAATCTCATTAAAAGCTCTGCATGATAATCTAACAGTTAACACTCCTACCAATCGTCATAATTATATTATGCCCATTATATCCTTTATGATCCACTGTAGACATAATCTTTCTCCATTACCACAAGAGAAAATTGATGCATTGCGTACACGTTGGAAGAATATCCTCGCAGAGAACGATGCTCCTATTATCCAAAGACGACTTCAGAATGCACCAACCGATCACCAACTCGCTAAATCTGGTGTACATCTTTCATTTAATGAAATCATCGCCATTCGTGACAAATTACCATCTGGCTCATCTGAACGTCTTCTTATTTGCATGTATACCATGATTCCTCCTGTAAGAGCTGACTATTTTGCTACTCAAATTGTATACAATGATGATGTCCCTACCTATCCCAATTACATCCGAATCTCCCAAGACGGTTCTGTTGTTTCCACACTGACTGACTTCAAAACCAAACGAACATACAAACAAATCGTCAATCACTTTCCACCCTGTCTCGCTGAAGAGTTACATGCTTCTCTTGCGAAGTTCCCTCGAAGTTTCCTTTTTACCAACGCGAAAGGTGTTCCTTACACACGTAACAGTTTTACAGTTTGGTCATCACGACATCTCGCTAAAGTTTTTGAAGTTGAATTTACTTTGGTGTTTTTCAGACATAAATATGTTACACACTTTTTTGAGACTCATGATATGAATACCACTACAGATGAAGATGTAAAAGCTATTAGTGATCGCATGGGACACAGCCTGGAAATGTTCCGAGGATACAAATGGGTGAAAAGTGGAATGAAAGGTGCTTTGGAGCTTGGTGGAGATGACGATGAGAAAGATGAATAACCACGCGGGACCCTGCCCGCACTGTTGCAAATTCCTAAAAAAACAACATTGTACATTTTTGGAAATCTTTTTTATCTCCAAAATATTTGTCCGACCGATTCACCTTTTGGAAATCTTTTTGAAATGCAATTTGGCGCAAACATCCATTATCTGTTCACAGGTTGTAAAAAGTCTACTTAGCGTAAGTACAGTTTTTAGAACCTTGTCGCGACTTACTCATACGTCGGTCGATATTCATCTTGGGGAATGGTTACCTCCAGTAACTCCCCTTTTGTAATGAAGTCGGGCAGAAATTTCATCCATAGAATCTCTTCGAGAAGAGGATGTTCATACTGTTCGAGGCGGAGCGCGACGTGGAGATTATTATTGTCTTTGCTTCTTCTCATCACTTCCAGATGCAGTTTGAAGGGATACTTGTCTTCTTCTCCCTCATAGGTGCATTTCAGTACAAGGTTGTTGTATTCCGTATCAATTGAGTCAATGTAGGCTCCTGTTGTGTAGTATGTTAGATCTTGGAGCCATTCCATCACGTTGGTTGCAGTTTTGACGCGGGTTGGAAGACGATAGATGCGAGCCGTTCCGTCGTAGTAAAAGATGGAGCGGATGGTTAGCGGTGTAGAAGTCATTTACTTAGTAATGTGTTTCGGTTGTTTATGTTTTGTATTCCAATAATAGAGATGTCTGTATTTCCCGTTTTTATTTCCGAATTCATTTCCTTTGCCACCAAGGAGGATGATTATCGTTATGTCCTTGCTACTCGGGACATCCGTCAAGGTGAATTGTTGTTAGTTGAACATTGTTATAGTGCTCCGTCGTTTGACAAGTTGGCGACTGTGATCAAGGCTACTCCGCTTTTGTTCAACGAGTTGTGTCCACGCACGGTTGTTTGGGATTCTTCCATTCCTGTCGATTCGTCTGAACGGATTGCAGCCTTATGCAAAGAGAAAGTTAAGCATAATGCGTTCGGTCACGAGGGGAAGCATTTGATTGGGGTTCATGTGACGAAGTTTAATCACTCGGATGAACCCAATACGACTGTTAAAATTGTACAATGTCGATTGCGAGAGATAGAGGTTACTTGCAATTTCATTTATATTTATGCAAATAAGGATATCTCGGCGGGTCAAGAAGTGTGCATTTGGTATGGGAATCAGTTTTTTGGCGGTTGTGCGCCGTTTGTCGATTCGGTTGAGTTGGATCGCAAGTACAATCGGGTTGCACAGGATTATCTGGTCACGTCTGTTTGCAAACAGATAATTGTAGAGCACATTTGTGTTGGACGCGGGTTGTACGTTGTTGAGGATACGTTTCTTATGACGCCTGCGTTTGTTCAGTTCTTCAATCAGTCGGTTAAGAAAGATGCCTCTGTTGAGAATATCAAACAATGGATTCTTGAACAGATTGAGAAGTTAGATGCATTCTTTTTGAGTCGTTAAGCATGTATATCCAATACCATACAACGAACCGATCCTCCTGATTTTTCAAATTCGCTCGTATTTACTTCCTTTACTTGACGGTTGGTTACCCGTTCAAGTAATGGTTTTATTTGGGGGTCGGTTAGTCGGTGAGTGATGACGTTCGGTCCGTCCACCACGGCGTTCAGACAGAACGAGTCGTCTGTGTCAATTACCGTTACATTTTCTTCGCCCAAGAAGGATTTGATTCGTTTGAGGGAGTGTTCAGTCACTGAATGTTTGTGAATGATACACTTTGTATCGTCGTATTCTAGCATCGCAACGTCCAAATGATAATATGTTGGAGAGATCAGTTTGACGACCAATAATTCTGGTTTGTTCTCCTTACCATACAGGGTGCTGAAGAAGGCGTCTAGTTCGGCGAAGGATTGTTTTGTGGCGCGTTGTCCATAGCCACATATGGCTTTTCGTCCGCCGTTGAACCATTTTAGTTCCGCTTGACCTTCGAACGGTTCGTTGCCTGGATAGGGAATCATTGGAAGCCCTACGCGTTTGAAGATTTTTATTAGGGCGGGTAGCTCCGCTTGGCGGTGCGGATACTTCATATTTGGTAGAAGGATCAGTGGGTGTTGGAGGTTGGGTAGGGATAGACCACCGTTTGCTACAAAGACAATGTCAGATAGGGAACGTTTTTTATGAGGTGGGACAGGTTGGACGGTTAGGTGGGAGTGTTTGAAGGCGGATGCGACCTGTTTGTGTTGAGCCATTGCTTTTTTGTTGGGGAGATGGGTGTCTTCATGTACGATGTAGGGGTTTTGTCCTAGTTGAACGGGTAGGATTTCATAGGAGGTTGGTTCGATGAGTAGGCGGTTCATTCTACTTTTGGGGTGGGGTTTTTTGTAAAAATTGAATGTGAATTAAAATCTATATTTGGGTTATATAAGATGTCATCCGAGAGTATTCCATTAGTTCCATTTGGAAAGTACAAAGGTCAGCCTGTTACTACCTTGTTAAATGATACTAAATATTTGGAATGGTGTAAACAACAGGAATGGTTTCAAAAGTTTCCAGATATATATAATTATTGTATGAAACAAACTTCTCAGATTCGCATACAAAATGTACCTAGCTTACCATCTGCCTATGCTAATTATCCCATTGATTTATTAGTAAGACGTATGCTACATTTGGAAGCACGTGTTGGTAGAATAGAGGCTTTCTTGTTAAAATCTAATACATCTAAAAAAAGTGATGATTCTGATGGTATGATTAAAAATGATATTAATAATAAAGATACACGTTCAATACTGGATTCATTTATTGTTGATAATCTTAAAAAGAAAGATGCTAAATATAATAGTAATCACATGAATGAATAATTATTTATTAATATATTTTATATTGTAATATATTTTACTATATAAAATGTGTATTTCTTAATAAATTGTAATAATAAAAAAAGAGGGTGAAGAAGGGTGAAGAATAATCTCCAAATTCGTATATAGGAGACAAAATTTAGGAAAGTTGGAGATTATTCTTCACCCTTCTTCACCCACGCTCATTCCTCATCTTCTTTTGTTTCCTCCTCTGGTTTTCTCTTAATTCCCCAATAATAATAAGTACCATGTTCTATTTTTATTTGAATATCATTTTTAGCCATTTCTTCAGGAAATGTTTTTTGATTAAAAATATGACCATTATCTGCAATAAATGCATCAAACATTTCCTTTCTACGAACAGTATCATTGCGTAAACCCGTCAACTCATATTTATTATATAGCCATAAACCAACAGGATTATTTTTAAGTAAATACTCTCTTGTAAAATTGGCAACCTCCTCTGGCATAATTAGAGGACCTGTCTTTTCAAAATATTTTTCAAGTAGTAATCCTATTAATCCATATTTCCATGCTTCGTTTTCTGTAAATTGGCGTGTTAGATTATCATCACGTAGCTCTTCATTTGGTTGTGTAGGATTATAACAAAAATGTGTTGGAAAATGGATACATCTCATACGACGACTAACTCCTTTATCAAACCTAGAAAGTTTAGGTACATCATTTGCTAGAATCCATAGACTATATTGGGGAACATATACTGTAGCATCTTTTGCATACATGCCACGAAACGTGACTGGTTCATCTCCAGTAATGTTTTTAAGGATATTTACCTGAAACCGATCACGTTCTTCTGGTTCTGATGTGACTAACATTCGTGCATACTGTGCAGAGGCAAGTTCTGGAAGTGGACGATCTTTTCCATCTGATTCTTTGGTTAAATAACTCACACTAAAGGTCTGATAATAGTCACCAAATACGATTTTACAAAGTGACATTAGACATGATTTTCCATTTGCACCTTTACCTGTTAATACATGAAAAAGTTGATCCGAGTTTTTACCATAGAGTGATCTGCTAAGTGCATCTAGTTCATAGTCAAGAACAGATTTATTAGGAAAAATCTTAGAAAAAAAATTCAGTACAAGTTGTCGTTCCTCTGGTTTAACCGCACGAAATGGATAATTGCAAGTAATTGTAATATAATCGTCTGGTGAAATTTCTCTAAATTCCATTGTATTTAGATCGATTACTCCATTGGTAAAAGCGAAGAGATGGCGTTTCTCATTAAACTTCTTCTCTATATCAAGCTTATGGAAATGACCTTTTAAAAAAGATGTAACACCTTTCAAAAATCCAGCAGTGCCTAGTTTTTTAATGAGATCTCCAAAGTTTTTTTGACGATCATTACCCATATCACTCTTAGATTCAAGATATGTCATTAAACGACTGACTATATCAGTACATTCCTTACGTATTACATTCAAAATGTTGGGAATACTTGCAATGTCAAGATTATTAGTGGATCGCCATGTATTGTTTTCTTGACGAATGTACCATCCTCTAACATCTGAATAGATGTACCGATGAGGATCTAATTGATAGAAAACAGAGGCAATGTCAGCCTGAGTTCCCGCAATAAGTTGGGGTTGTAGCGTATTTTTTGCAAATTGTAGTTCATGAAACACAGTTGGATTGTCTTCTTTTAACCATTTGTATAGTGTTGCACGTGTTACAGGGCGTTCGTGGTCCGCATCAAATGTGTTCCATTTTGTTCGACATTCGCCTAATTTATATTTATAGGATTGTTTGGACCATTCGTCCCACTCTTCACATGATCTACCCTCGTATTTTAGTATTGCTCCTACTGTTATCCATTCCTGATAATTATCGGCTCTTTTTGACGATATACCGCGTAGAACCGTTTGCAATTCTTCTGTGTTAATTGGTTGTTTTTCATCCGAAGAGGATTTATGTTTTTCAACTGGTTTTTGGGGCTCAGATAAACAATTCAATACATCGTCAGGCATCACATCTGCACATGATAGATCGCCATAATACCATGTATATTGTTTATCTGTACCATCTTTTCCCTTGTATTTGCTTGGATGACTATAGGATATGCCTCCTTTTCCTCTAATATCTAGACCCTCGAGTTTTACTCCATTCCATAAAGCAGTTGTTTTATTGGAAAAGGAAGCGGTGCGATCGTCGATACGATACCAAAAATGATATCCACCAGGAGAACGTTCAATCGCCTGACAATTGTCTATCAAAAAATCACATATTTCCTGTGGAGGATTATGTTTTAAATCTATATCTACCATGATATGTGTAAATCCTGTTACAATAGAAAATCCATTGTGATGTTCATGTACATAATCTCTGAAATTATCAGGTGTAATTGTTTTCCAAGGGATATCGTGTACTTGTTTAGTAGAATCCATATAAAATGTAAAACACGGTATATTATTATTTAAGCAATATTGTACTGTGTTGAATTCTGACATCTTACTCATTCTTGTCTTTTCTACTTTAGGTGGGTATAATTTAAAAACGATGAAAATCCACAATTTTAGATCATACCGGAAGAAGTTTCCAATTTGATCCCCAAAAGTTCCGCTTTCGCTCTCGCTCGTTCACGACTTCTTTCTTGAGCTTTTAGTTTATTCTGTTGTTTTTCAGCATCTTTCATAGCTTGTTTAGCCATAATCTTTGCAAGTTTCTCAGCTTCCTTCTGCTTCTTCGCCTCCTCTTTTGCCTTTTGTTTTGCTTGATATTCAGGGTCTTCCAATTTCTTTTGTCGTCTTCTCTCTAGAATCTCTTCACGATGCTTGTAATAATAACGGGTTAATTTTGAAATTTTTGGTGGCGCCATGGAATCGCCTTGTGATACATTTTCAACTGAGTCTGGTTCTGAGGACGCCATTCTTCTGTTATATAAAAATATTTTCTCACCGTTTAAATCGCATCATGAGAAAATTTCACCAAAATTTTCCTAATCTCGTCAAAACACCACCCACCCATATTTTATCACCCTTTCATAGAAACCCAATGGCGGCTGCATTAGACAATTACGAACCTGGTCAGAAACTTCCTGATTATGTACCCTTGTATTGGAATAGAAACAAACCTGAAACCGCGGTCAATAATAAATATTCATCACCCGACGATGTGATCGTGGAATATACTTGGAACAATGAACGAAAGAGAGCACGTTTATTGCAACTCCGCGTGGCGGATGTAGAGAAATACCTAAGTAGACATCCCAATACAGCCGTGTTGCGTCAGGCGAGCACGGTTGCGAAAGAAAGTCAAAACGGTGCTAAAAACAATATGAAGAACGAGGTGATTGCTGTTTTATCCATCCATGAGGCGGGTGGAGAGGGTGATCACATTGCATACACCAGAGAGGAATTGGAAGATGCGGATCTCTTTCTGGATTATGATGGGGCGATTAAATCAATTGTAACCGAGATCCCTATTCTCGGCGGCAAGCGAAGCACCCGTCGTCGCCAGCGTCAGCGAAGAACCAAGAGGCGTACAACTTACAAGAGACGCGTTAACAAAAAATAATCCCTTGTCGCAAGGGACATTTTTTATATTTTTTCCTGTATTAAACAAACACAACGCCGTCCGCAACCACATAGTAATGCTTGTCGGCGTGTTCTACCTTTTTCTCCGTAGACGAATGTGATCTAGTAACAACGGATGTATTGCCTGTAAGTTGAATGAGTGTGCTTTTATTAAGAGGAGCAGATTCGGATAAAACGATCGTTCGTTTCGTGGTAGTATTCATCTTTGACTTCGTAGCTGACATCCTTTCAATATTAATTCGTCTCATTTTCTTTTTGGGGGTCGCTGGATTTCAATTTTTATAAGACGGACTAAGGTGACGGAATAAAATAAAAACAAGAATGGATCTCTGAACTCCATTCCTATTTTTATTGTTTTTGTGGTGGTTATTACTCTGACAAGAATTCCTGCTCACTGTAGTGATGTAACCATTGCTTGGTTCCATAGCAGATTGCGTCGTATTTGTTCAGCTCTTTCAGCTCATTCAACGTCACCCAAATGTATTGGGTTTCCATCGAGCCGTCCAGATGCGTTCCAGAGAGATGAAGGAATTCACCTTTCTCTTGCTCATCAATCGACCAGTAGTACTCCAGAGATTTGTAGCGGTTGTGTGGGACGCGATGGGGTGTGATTTTGTAAATGTAATGGAAACGATTCGCCGCGATTTTTGTTTTGAGTTTGGTTTCACAGACATGCATGGCGGTTTGTAACATCGATGTTTCTTCGGTCAGGTTCTGACCTGTTTTGGGAAAACCCCATTTGACTTTGTGTCCGTCGGTGTCAACCCATGAATGATCAATTCGTTTCATGAGGAGAACACGGGGTTCTTGCAGGTCATCCAGACGGGAGATAATGACACCGATGCGAGAAATGGATTCGGCGTTCTTTGAAAAGCGTGACATGGTAAGCGAAGCGACTTGGTAAGTGAAGCGATGGTGGGCAACTTTTTATCCAAACTTCGTCAGATTTCAATTTTTTCACAGGGTATGGATTTATTGGAAAAGCTGGGCGATTCCCTCCAACTCTCGACATGGTGGACACGTAAACATAATGGCGCATGTGCAAACGCCTCTTTCACTACGTCGCTTGACCTCTCGCATGTGTTCTCTCATCTCAACCTCTAGAAATATCTCACAATGCATACTTGACATCACGATCTGATGATATAGTTTATCAGCAAGATGATGATATTCAATTGGCATGCAACTACTTAGCGAATTGAACCAAATAACATCTGGTGTACGAGAAGAATATCGTGAGAAACATGTTCCATCGCTTCGCACCCAACGTCGCTTTGTAAACTGATCTGCGGATGCGAACTGGATTCTATCCGTTGGATCCAATGGATCATAACGGAAGATGATTTCGAAGCTATGGGCGCATTTCTTTTGTTCTGTGTTGAAGATTTGGACGGTAAAGACTCTTCCATTTTCATCATATGCGTCTCCAATGATCACTTCAGCATCGTAATCATCACCGTTGTGCATATCCACTCTGGTGGTAAATTGTTCAGGAGGAGTGAGCCATGCAAAGAACTGATTCTCTTCTGTGTCCGTTGGACAGACACGTTCGAGATTGATTTCGGATGGAGACACTTTGTATTCATCGGAAATCAGTTGGATAATTGAACGGGTGTTTTCAGTCTCTGCAAAGAGAACTTCGCCGTTGAACATATGGATGGTAGCGGTGGTCATGGTCGTGGAATAAATGCCAAACTTGTTTTGCTGCTGGAAGTTTGGACTTGCTTTTTTATAGTCCAATGTGGGGGATTTCAATTTTTTCTCGGCGGTAACAAGATAATTTGAACAGGGGGTCAAGGGGAGGTTTACGTCCCCCTAATTATAATTGAGAGCGGGCGGAGCAATTCCCGCCGACGATCCACTCGTTTGTTTAATGGCTCTTGGCTCTGGTTTCGTCCATAAATACGTACGATAATTGTCATACATTTGGATATTCATGACCTCCGTTATCTCTAAGGAGATGGAGAAGTTCAAATAATGTAGATCAATGGG
>Ga0255166_1000870_pt1 | contig 9422 bp, 5 predicted proteins | sample Atl_Cont_RepC_8d_FD_186013 | JGI IMG/M metagenome (GOLD analysis project Ga0255166, IMG submission 186013) | Freshwater microbial communities from Altamaha River, Georgia, United States - Atl_Cont_RepC_8d | ecosystem: Environmental > Aquatic > Freshwater > River | place: USA: Georgia | collected...
TTCAATAAGCATTTTAATTGAATTTATTTTGTAAAGTATGTTAGAGTGTGATTTATAAATACATTTTTTATCTGAATTTCTCTCAATTTCAACAATATCATCGTTGTCAATACACATATAATTTGTGATTTCTTTTGAAAATCCATATTTCTCAGATGAAACCATGAATGTTAATAAATTTTCTGAATAACCGATTAATAGAGGACTTCCTTTTCTTACACAATACATTTTATTTGGTGTGTCTTTACAAAGAATTGCTAAAGCATAAGTACCTTTTAGTTGAGATTTAGTATATTGAATTGCTTCAACAATTGTATGTTTTTCACTATTAGAATAAAAATATGAAATTAAATTTACAATAATTTCAGTATCTGTATCAGATTTAAATCGATATCCTTTTTCATATAAAAAAGAATACAATTCTTTGTAATTTTCGATAATACCATTATGAACAAGAGAGAAAATGTTCAAATTATCATTATGAGGATGAGCATTTTCATCTGTTTTAGCTCCAGTAGTTCTCCATCTACAATGAGCAATACCTATAGTTCTTTCATTTCCATCTCGAATGTGTTCTTCAGAATGACGTAGAACCTTTTTTTCAGCAGTCTCGATATCAGTTGAAGCATACTTATGTGTAATTAGTTTACCTAGATGATCCATTGTACTTATACCGACTGAATCATAACCGCGATTTAATAAAGCGCATATACCATTATATAGAGGTTCAAAAGCATTTGTATTTCCAATGAAACCAGTAATTCCACACATTCAGAATATATTTATAATATAATTTAACATTTAATATTTAATAGGTTTATGTTTGCTTTTATAAATCTGATTCTAATTTAACTCTAATATTGTCATTCTTAAAGATTTTTTTAAAAATGTATTATTTTCTCGATTCATAATTAATTTATTCATTTTTTCGACGCATTTTAATGATGTAATATAAAGACTATTTGTATAATATTTTTTGATAAATAAATAAAATGATTCTAATGTTCTTGGGGTTTTATTGAATTTAATCATTGTAAAATTATTTATATTACACCATTTTAAAAACTTAGTGTAATCATTTAATAAAATCGATGTTATAATGTAATAAGCAAATACATTTGTTTTTTCTTTATATAATGTATTGCGTAGACTGATACTTATTTTATCATTTTTATATAAATTTTCATATTTCATACCAATATAATTAAGTACTTTGTTTGTTTGATAGAGAGAAAATATACGTTCAATTTGTAATAAAACATCACAATATGAAACAAATAAATTTATATTATTTCTATTATCTAAAATACTATATGAACAAAATGCGGCATTAATGATTCTAGCCCATGTTTCACAATAACTTTCATATAAATTAAATTTACTATTTATTGGAAAAATATCAGCTATTTTTTCATTAAATTCTTTAAGATGCATATTTGAAAAATCAAACCCAAAATTATGTAATGTCTCATGTAAAAATACTTTGAACCATTCTTCTTTTCTATAAATGATGATTTCTGAATTCGCGCTACATGTTATTGTATATGCTGTATTAACATGTTCTTGACTAAGTATTGTAATATTATCAGAGGGAATATTTTTTTCAAAATTTGTCAAAAAAATAAATATATTCAAATGTTGGCTGCAATTATTATATCCATCATATGTATTCAATATATATATCCACATTAACATGTATTTTACATATATATCAAGTGTAGAATATGATATGTCATTATCTTGGATATAAAAATAAAAATTAATTTTTCTTTTATCTAATATTGTATTGTAGATAACACCTTTTATTGTGTTTAACTCGATGACTTTTTTAATTTTATCTGGAAAAAAAGAATCATTATATAATTCAGGAAATTTTATTTGTTGTATAGTTTCAATATTAATATTATTTTTTCTTATTTTTGTTTTAACAGCAGTTGAATCTATATATTTTTCTGAAATTTTAAATTTATCGAATAATTCTTTAAAAAATGTAGTTTCAATTGAATTAGAGTTAGGATTAATTTCTTTATTTAACATACATCTACTAAAATTATCATAAAAGTATTTTACATATTCATGAGAATGATTTGAAAATTCCATATGTATATAATATATTTAATATATATTTAATAATTATATTATATAATTGTATTTTGTAATACTTTTCTTTACTGATTCAATTTACTCAATTCATATCTTACTTCCATGAGTTCATTTGATGTTTCCGAAGGCGCTCCTTGTAAATAATGTGTTAATTTCGCTTTTTTAGTTGATAATAGTAATGTTTTTAATTCAGAGTTCTGACTAAATTTTGCCATCAAAGCAGATTTCAATGTTTGTTTTTGTCTATCTCCAAAGAAACTCATATCTACCATTATGTCTTTAGGTCTTAATTGTTTACCTTCATATTTTCCGGTTTTACTTCCAGCAGCTTTGGCCATAATAGGTGATTTTGATATTTCTGAATTAGAATCTAAAGAAAATTGTAAATAATATTGTGGCGCGGTATTTTTATATTTAGAACCTTGATAATAATGTTCAACTGATAACCATTTATGTCCATCTAATACAAATTCACTTTCCCATAAGTCATCCAATTTTCTTCTCCATTCTTGTATAGATGATAAAGCAGAATAAGATTTAACTCCTTCGGGTCCTATTTTCTCTCCAGACCCTTTACCTGGTAATGGTTTAGGATTTGACCTTATATAATATTGAAATATTGTATCATCGTTCCATATATTTGAAGGTGGTATTTCTATAATCTCGGGTATGTCAACCGCATTAAATTCTAATTCTCCTTTTAAGTTTCTGAAATCTGGAATAATATAATATGGTCCCGCATTCTTTTCCAAACATTTGGTAACAATAAGTTTTTTAATAGAATACGGTATTTCTTTAAATTTAAGAGCTCCTCTACTTTTATAAGTAATTAATTCATAATGATTGCCTGTATAACTTAACATTATATAATAGTGAGGTTCAAATATACCTTTCGATTCTAGAATAGAATCATTTAATTGACCACATGTTAATACATTTGCTATGTCTCCATGTTCATAAGCTTCTTTGGATAATAAAATGATTTTGATATTATATAATCGTTCAATTGTCGAAATCGCCCATGTATCTGCCCAAAAAGAACATGTTTTAATATGGTCTGAAAATTTATCTAACGTGTCAATGTCTTTCATGGCCTCAAATTCTTTTAAATTTTCTTCTGATATTAATTTTTCTTTTTTCAACTTTTCAAATTCCGTAGATATTGCTTTTGCTCGTTCGATTATTGAAAGTTGTTCTTTTTTTTCCTTAGATGTTTCTAATTGTGTTTTCAATTGTTTATTTTCTTTGATTAAATTTTTCATTTTAAATGTAACTTCATCTAATTCATTTTTAATTTGTACATATAAACTTCGATATCCATTGAATGTTTCTTCATCTACATTTTCAGATAATCTCAATCTTAATTTATCTACAGATACTTTTACACCAGCACGAGCCAAGCCTTGTTTTATAGCATGGAAGAAACAATCGCCTCTTCCTTCATTTTCGATTACATCATAATGATTACTATGCATAAATGGTTGTATCCATTGTGCTTTTTTATTTTCAATATATTCTGAATATTCTTTCATAGAATCTTCTTTTGTTTGTTCAGGTAATAAAGATTTCATTGCCAATTGTTCGATATCTAATATCAATTCGTCTTTTTCTTCATTTTCAGACCCCTCCGATTCATCTGTTGATGTAATTTCATCTAAATCTGTATCCTTTATAATACCTAAACTTGCTTTCTCAATAATAGATTTATCATTTTCAATAAAGGAATATATTAATGGTTGGTATAAGAATTCAATGCTTATATCTCCTTCTGAATCTAATATATCAGGTAATGTAGAAGATAATATTTCATATACTCCAATTTGACTTACGACTTTATTTTTTTTAATAAGATATATAGGATAAAATTCTATATTTTTATCAATGAATGTATATTTTGATTTTCCTAGAGCTATAATGATTTTATGATTGTATAATACAATTTCATACATAACCGCATTATAATTTATGTCATCCTTGTATATATTTTTTTGTTCAGTATATTCTATGCTATCATCAAGTTTTGATTTTACCATTTATAAAATAATTCTATATTTATTTTATAAGTAGTATTCATTGAAAATTATTTATACAATTTATACATTTAATTATTTTACCATATTTATAAAGTTACTAGTTACATCATTAAATATATATTGAATATATGGTTTATTAAATAAAAAGGATGCCCATTTACTAAATCCGCTTCCATGAAAATATCTACTAAATGAAATAATTTGAGAGGCATTGGACATTAAATAAAAATCTATCATAGCTCCCATAACATTTTTCAAATTTGTTTCTCCCAATCCAAGATGAACAGGACTCACATCATTAATTATAATTGTATTTGAAAAAACTTGATTTAATGCTATTTTACAATAAGTATTATCTCCTATTATAATATATATACTATAAGGGTTCATAATGCGTTTTAGTTTTTGAATCATATAAATAATAAAGGTATCGACTGTTTTTTTATTAAAATTATCTCCTATCAAAAACTCGTCTCCTCCTCTTATATGTATGATATTATACCCTTTGGTCAAATTATATTTAGTTAAAAATTGATTAATTGATAAATTTAATTGATTATTTGGTATTATATTCTTTATTATTTGGTATACATATGTTTTATTAGAATGATTATGTAATGTATCATAATCAAAGTATAAAGTTGTATATAAATAACAAATTTCTCCTTTAGTATGATTTATTTCTGTAATAATCGCGTTTATATCGTGATTATTACTATATTTATCTACTATACTAACCTTTTTTATGTTATCATAATTGATTGAATCATCTATATGATTTGATGTATTAATAAAATTCTGTATTTTATGATTTTTAATATTCATTCCAAATTCTAAATTTAAAAAAGAGCAAAGGAGAGATAATGAAATACATCCTCTTAAATAATCACCAAAACCTTCTGCTTGTCCATTTATGTATGTTTGCTGATAAACATTTACTACCTTTTTAACTTGTTTATTTGTAATACGATTTTTGTATTGTTTAAGTTCTAATTTATCATTCATAGGTACGATATATTTATAATATAAAATTTATAATATAAAAAAAGTAAATATAAATATAATGTTATAATATAATTTTTTTATATTATATTATAATCATAATTATAATCATAAAATTAATAGGTGTCAAAAATTTATTTATTTAATTTGAGTATTATTAAATTTCATCTAAAATATCCATATGTTTGAAAATTGATTTAGTCGTTGCGCTAGGATAATCTTTTACTTTAAATTTACTGTATTCTTTAACATGATTAATAATATCATCCCATTCATTTTCATCTTCTAATTCTTCTGAACTATTTGTAACAAGTATAAATATATTTTCAGAAAGTTCATCAACAATTTCTTTATTTCCTTCTTCACATACTTTATTCATCATATAAGTCTGAATATTTTTAATAATATCGATAATTTTAGACTTTTCAAGTACACCTTCTTTCATAAGATTTACATAAAATGTGCTAAGAGCGCGTCGTTTATCATTTGTTTTATTATTTTCACAAAATTTATCATAATCCGTATTTGGATTATAATATTCAATTGTTGTAAATAATTCTGAAAATTTAGAAAGACTATCATTAAATATATTTGTCATAAAACTGTAATTTGTCATAAGGTCTTTGTATAATTTAGCATATGTTTTAGAATAAAATGCGTTTCCACTAGCAATATTGAATATCGATTCACCAATTTTATGTAATTCATCTAGCGTCGCATCTGAAATCGCATTGATTTCAGAGCATATTTGTTCATACATTTTATCATAATTCTTTTCAGTGATTTTATTCAAATGTTTACGAATATTGTCAATATTCGCTTCAATACCTTCCTTCTTCTTAATTTCTGTAGTTTGAAATTTACGGAGAGTATCCCAATCTTCATCTTGAATTTCTTGGTTTTTATTTCTTCTTTTTTGGTTATAATTGTTACCATGTCCATTTCCATTTCCATTTCCATGCCCATGTCCAGTGGTATTATGACCATTATTATTTTTTTTAATAAATTGTGGAGTTTTAATATAATCCGAAGCACCTACTTGATTGGCAATTGATGTGATAATATCAATTGTTTCTTGAGGAAGTTGAAATTGGATTCCTTCAAATATAATATTATCAAAATCTTGAATAGAATATCTTGTTGTCATTGTCATTGTCATAGATGTTATAATTATTCTATATATATATTTATATCAATTTTTTATTATAAAATAAAATTTAAAATAATACACTTAAAAGATTAACACAATAATATTATTATATAATGGATAATAAAAACGACTCAAAAACAGATTCAAATTCTAATATAAACGAAGAAACACTGAACGAACCAATTTCAAATGTTAAACCAAAATATGAAATTATTGATTATGAAACGTGGGATGATATTGAGGAATTACAAGAGAGAACAGATATTTTAAGAGGTATTTATTCATATGGGTTTGAAAAACCAAGTCCTATTCAAAAAAGAGCAATCAAACCACTGATGATGGGATATGATATTATTGCTCAAGCTCAATCGGGTACAGGTAAAACTGGTTGTTTTACAATTGGAACTTTATATAGAATTGACCCAACGGTGAACGCGATTCAAGCTATGATTTTAGCTCCGACGAGAGAATTATCAAGACAAATCAGTTCAGTAATTGATTCTATTTCTTCACAAATAAATGGATTTCGAAGTTATTTACTTGTAGGAGGAACATCTACTGAAATTGATAAAGAAAAATTATATCATGATACTCCTCATGTAATCATTGGATGTCCTGGTCGCATTCATGATATGCTAAGACGTAAATATATTGACCCTCGTGGAATTAAATTAATTGTATTGGATGAAGCAGATGAAATGTTGTCACAAGGGTTCAAAGAACAAGTGTATAATATTTTCCAATTTTTACCATCTGATGTTCAAGTTGGTCTTTTTAGCGCAACAATGCCGACTGAACTACACAGTTTAACTGAAAAATTTATGAGAGACCCTATTAAAATTCTAGTAAAGAGTGAAATGTTATCTTTAGAAGGTATTGCTCAATATTATGTAGCGCTTGATGATGATACGAGTAAATATGCTACACTTAAAGATTTGTACGGAAGAATTTCAATGTCTCAGTGTATTATTTATTGTAATAGTGTAAAAAAGGTAGCTGATTTACATGAAGCAATGATCGCAGATGGATATCCAGCTTGTTGTATTCATAGTAATATGGATAAAGATGAACGTATTGAAAGTTATAATAATTTCAAACATGGAAAATATCGAGTTCTAATTTCATCCAATGTTACAGCAAGAGGAATTGATATACAACAAGTAAGTACTGTTATTAATTTTGATATACCTCGAGATGTATATACATATTTACATCGAATTGGTAGAAGTGGAAGATGGGGTCGTAAAGGAGTTGGTATTAATTTTGTAACAAAGAGAGATTTTAGAAAAGTAAAAGAGATTGAAACATATTATCATACAACTATATCAGAACTACCTGAGAACTTTTAATTTAATAAATATTTTCATATGACCGCCTGAATATATTTGAATATAATTCATTTAAGTTTAATAAAACGAATATAAATATTCTATTTTTATAATGATAAATATAGAATACTTAAATCAATTTAAATTGCCAATACAATATGTAGAACATAAATTAACAAATGATACTATTAAAGATGACCTTGAATTAGTTAAATTTAAAAATATAAATAACGATTCAAAAACGGATAATACATCTGAAGAAGGCACAAAAGACTCGTTATCAATATATGAACATATATTTGAACCAAAACACATTTTTTCAAAATCAACGAGTAATTTATGGTGTAATTATTATACAACAGATATTAGTTTTTTAACTCAGACTCAAAAAATAATAAAACAATTTAATTTAGTAGATTACAGTTATAATATAAGTGATTTTGATACTATATATGATATTTATAATAGTATTACAACAGATAATAATTTTCTTGAAAAATATCAATATATAGATATTTCTTATTTTAAAAATTTTAATAATAACGAACATGTACTTCAAACAATTAGTATTATTAATTTGACATCTCCATTATTATCATTACTGCTTCCTATTATACTTTTAATTTTACCATTATTTATTTTTAGATTATATGGATTGAATTTAAGTATTACATCATATTTATATATATTAAAACAAATCTTTACACAACATCCAATAGGAAGAGTTTTTATGGATTTTTCTTCTGCTAGTATAGATAAAAAAGTTTATTTGACATTTACATTAGTATTTTATATGTTTCAAATGGTACAGAACGCCAAATCGTGTTATAAATTTTATAATAATCTCAAAAATATGAATGAATGTTTGAATAAATTAAATCATTATATTGATTATACAATTCATTCATTTGAACATTTTGAGAAACAAGTTAAACATTTTAATAAATATGAACAATTTTTATCACAATTAAATGAGCATAAAAACGTGTTATTAAAATATAAATCAAAATTAGAATTGTTTTCTAATTGCAATTTCAAACTGAATATAATGAATACAGGAAAGGCAATGAAATGTTTTTACTTATTACATAATAATGACGAATTGAAACATTCAATCGTTTATTCATTTGGATTTCATGGATTTATTGATAATCTAGATAGTTTGAATAACAAATTGAAAAAAACTCAAATCTCATTATGTAAATACAAATCAAAAACTAAATTTAAAAATGCTTATTATCCTATAATTGATAGAAAGATTATCAAAAATTCTTATGGTTTAAATAAAAAAATATTAATTACCGGACCAAATGCTTCCGGTAAAACAACAATGCTTAAAACAACATTATTAAATATTCTTTTCTCTCAACAAATTGGAATGGGGTTTTATTCAAAGGCAATCATAAAACCATATATGTATTTACATTGCTATTTAAATATACCGGATACTTCATGTAGAGATAGTTTATTTCAAGCAGAGGCAAGAAGATGTAAAGAAATCATTGAACAATTAGAAAAATCATCGCCACATGATAATCATTTTTGTATATTTGATGAATTGTATAGCGGAACAAATCCATATGAAGCTATTAGTTCTTCAATTGCTTTATTACAATATATAACTAAACATAAAAATATAGATTATATGTTAACTACACACTTTTTAGATGTATGTAAACATTTAGATGATGATACACGATTTATGAATTGTTATATGAATATAATACAAAAAGGTGATGATTTTGAATATACATATAAATTATTAAATGGAATTTCACAAATAAAAGGTGGTGTAAAAGTATTGAA
>Ga0255166_1000872_pt1 | contig 9420 bp, 12 predicted proteins | sample Atl_Cont_RepC_8d_FD_186013 | JGI IMG/M metagenome (GOLD analysis project Ga0255166, IMG submission 186013) | Freshwater microbial communities from Altamaha River, Georgia, United States - Atl_Cont_RepC_8d | ecosystem: Environmental > Aquatic > Freshwater > River | place: USA: Georgia | collected...
CTACATCTTCTTAACGCGTCATTTCTAGATGTAGTGTCTTGACTTCTAAATGATAGTTGTTGTATAGTAGCAGGACTTTGAATAGAACTTTTACCGATTGCGTTTACTCGTCTCATGTAAGTAACTTCTGATGAAGTTGTATTACTCCATTTTTTCTTCTTAGTATAATCAGCAGTTGAAGTTGGGTTATTAGAAGGCCCTTTGCCTACATTATTAATATAAGCATTTCTTGCACTAGAAAATAAACTAGTGTTTGCGGATGGATAAAATTGAGAAGGCATAGCCATTCTTACATTTGAAATATATCCATTATTAGTATGCTGTTTCAAAGGAAATGAATTGATTACACCTGGGCTATTATTTGCGCCTACAATTGGGTTCATATTTATATATAGTGTAAATATTTAATTATCTATATATAAATTAAAATCTTCTTACTGCTAAAAGGAAAGAATATGCTCCATTATTAGAACCACCAAAACTCTTATCATCGTAAGTTTTGTTAACAGATTTCAATTGCTTATATCTAGTATAAACAGAACTATCATACACATACTTAGGATTTCCTGTGTAATATGAGTTTCCATCATTTCTAGGACCACCAACAATATTTTGAGTACCTTGAACTCTAGGAGCTTGAAGCTGATTTATATTAGGAAGATTTCTAGAACCAGCTTGATTCAATGTGCCATTTACATCTCCAGCAGACATAATAGCTCTAAATGGGGTAGTCTTTGAATTTTTAGTGACTACATAATAATTTGGTGAACGAATATTTCCAGATAACCAAGCATTTCCGAATGCTCGTCTTAAATAAGCGCGAGATAAACTTCTTTCACCTCCTCCTACCATACCAGTATCACTAGTAGAGTTACCTCCTCCACCAAGCAATTTTGGCTGAGAACCTGGAATTCCACCACCTAAATTAGATACTGTAGTTGATGTGTTTAATAAATTACCAGACATTATATAAAATATAGTAATATAAAATTATTGTCTTAAATTAGGATTAATGCATATTTCTCTCGTTGGAAATATCTCACCGGACATACACTGATCGCTTTCACTCACATTAACACACGTTCTAAATCCCTTTTCCTCTCCTATAAAACAATAACCAGTCTTACCTGATATTTTATTTCGTTGTATTTCACTTCCACTATCATCTGGCATAGGAGTAAATGTCATATTTTTTTCTGCATCACTTAATGCTTTATTTATTGAAATTACTGAATTGCCGTCAATGCTATTTTTTGTAACACCCGATGATAATGTATTTTCTAAAACATTTACACCTCCTGTAACTGCTCCGGCAACTACATCCGCGCCACCCGCAACTACACCTGCTCCTGCTTTTATGCCTGCTGCTCCAACAGCTACAGCAGTCTTAGTTGTTTCAGCTACTGCAAAACCGAATAATTTCAATATAGGCGCTGTTATTTTTGAAATAAATTCAGTAGCAATTCCTAAATAAGAAAATAAGTTCAATCCTAAAATAGACAATATCACTATAATAGCAAAATATCTCAATATAGTTCCTCCAGATAATAACCATGTTTTATTTGTAAAATTGCTTACATTATCATATATTTTATTACTACTAACCGAAGGAGCATCTATGCCTGCATTTAATGAAGAAGTTTGAATGTTTTCCATATCTATATAATATATAGAATTATTAACTAAAATAAATTCATTATAATTAATCACAAATAATTATATTTGAGGAAGTATACTGTTTAATTGTTTCATTTTATCTATTTTTTCTATAGTTTTTTCTAAATTACTTTTTCCTATATTACTAAATAAATAATCTGTTTGTGGTTTCTCTTCGTTATTCTTAATTTGTTTATAAATAATATTTATTTTTGAAACAACAGAATCTATTTCGTCTTTATTTGAAATTATATCAATATTATAGTTTACTGGTTCTGTTAATAGTCCGACTACAAAATACATCAAAAATCTTCGTCTCTTTTTAACAGCCGGTGTATATTTAATTGAAAATATATTCATAGTTGACATTATAATTCTTTTACATAATTCATTATTTGGTCGTCTCAAACATTCTTTTAATAATACATCCCATATCAACCAAACAATATCCATTTGAAATTTATCTTGAACTGGTGCGAATGATCTTCTATCACATAAACATTTTTCCTTTCTTTTCTTGCACAATATTTCAAATTCAATTATCCATTCTATCCATTTGCACGCAGACAATGTATCTTTTGATTCTCTTGAAATATGATATGCCAATTCATTTATTGCAATAAATAATTCTTTTGGATCATCTTTTAAAAAACTATTTTTTGCAAATTCAATATTTGGTGCTTTTAATTTACTTGTCATATTAAATATATCAAATTCTTCATCTTTTTTGATTTTTATTGCATCTACACTAAGTTTTTTTTTTGAAAAACACAATACACTAATTATTTCGGCAAATAGTTTTCTGATTTTTTCATTATTTCTCATACTTAACTCATTGTCTAGATATCCATTTGATAGAATTTCTTTGAATTTATTAAACCTATTTTCTATATAAATAGGCAATTTAGGATTACCTAAATGAATATGTTTACCTATAAATATTAATATAGTATTCCAAAGTTCAGAATAGTGTCCCGCACATATTAATTCTGCCGACCAATTACAAGCGTATTCTATTTTGCAATTAATCATACTATTTAGAAGTTCTTTTATTACTGATGTTGTCTTATATTTTGAAAAAGATATAGATTTAAATTCAGAAGCTTTTCTAACATCATTTATTTCAATATCATTCATAAAATAATTTAATACAAAAAAAATAATAATAATACATATATAGAAATGTTTTTAAAATCATTTAAACTCCTTAAAAATAGTTTTTCAAAAGGAACTGTTTGGTTTAAAATTACATTGTTACTCGGTATATTCTTGATAATGATAATTTTAATAAATTCTCATAAACCAATTAAAGAAGGATTTGTGTTTGAAAAGAAATATGTTGAAAAAAAAGGCGATGCGGTTTTTGATGATTTCTATGCATCTATATACGATGACTTAGTTTACAGTGGTCTTAAAAATGATTTTGAATTAGGAGAAATAGTAAATAAAACATCTCCAACCTCAAGTAGTAAATTTTTAGATATTGGTTCTGGGTCTGGACATCACGTAAAAGCATTAAAAGACAAAGGGTTTAATGTTATAGGCATTGATAAATCAAACGCTATGGTTAAATTATCCAAAGAAAAATTTCCTGATATTAACGTGCGAGTTGGTGATGTTATGAATACGATGGAGTTTCAACCAGGAGAATTTAGTCATATTACTTGTTTATATTTTACTATTTACTATATAAAGGATAAATCGGCATTCTTTGCAAACTGTATAAATTGGTTAAAACCTGGAGGATATCTTATTTTACATTTAGTTAATAAAGATTTATTTGATCCTATAATACCAGCAGCTAACCCTTTTGTGGTTTATTCTCCTCAATATTATTCAAAAGATAGAATAACAACTAGCAATGTAGTTTTTAATAATTTTACATATAAATCTCAGTTTGATCCACAAGCTGAACGAGGCAGTGATATGGGAGTATTTCCAAATGATTTTGTTATTTTTAGAGAGATATTCAAAGATACAACAAGTGGAAATGTACGCCAAAATACTCATCAATTATATATGAGCAGTCAAAAGGATATATTAAACAAAGTTCGTAATGTAGGATTTATTGAATTAGCACAGATAGATATGGCTAATTGTCAATATGAAAATCAATACTTATATATATTGCAAAAACCAGTTTAATTTTAAAATTTATTTATTTTACTTTTAATATGATAAAAAATAATATAAATTATTCTTAATGGATTACTTATATTATTTTTTTATAGTAATAATCGTCATATACATACTGTTGTTTTCATACATTAAATTAAAATATCAATTTTGGAATATACAACCTGTATTTCATTATTATAACTTTTTATATTGGTTTACATCAAACAGAGTTATAAATGATGAGCTTCCAAGCATTAATAAATATTGTAATATGAGAGAAATTCAAACATATAAATATACTGAACTATCCAATCTAGACAAACAGTATATTATTAATTTTCTCAAAAATTTTTTTCTTAGAACAAATGATGTAAACTATCTTCCGACAATTAATTCATTTGAAAGCAATTTCCAAAATCATATACATCCCTCTTTTATTTCTATTTATTCTAATAATACTAATTTATTTGATTATAAAAATAATAATAATTTTAATTTTAAAGAAATTATATCTGTAATGACAACTAGACCACTTTATATAACATTATATAATAAAAATATGACAGTATATTATGTAGATTATTTATGCGTTCATAATTTGTATCGTAAAAAAGGAATTGCACCTCAAATAATACAGACACATGAATTAAACCAGCGACACAATAATAAACAAATAAAAGTAAGTTTATTTAAACGAGAAGGAGAGATAAATGGGATTGTTCCTCTTGTATTTTATTATACATATGGTTACAAAAAAATTTCAATTTATAAAATAAATGACTCGTCAATATCCGTCATCCCTGTAAATAAAACATCTGTATTTAAGTTTTTAGATTTTTTCAAAAATAATAAAAGTAGTTTTGATTGTGCGATAACACCGCATTTATCTAATTTAATTTCTCTCGTAGAAAGTAAATCTATTTTCATTTATTTATTGAAACAAAACTCTAATATATTAGCGTCATATATATTCAAGAACACTGACACTTTATACTATGGGAAAAAAAGTATTGAATGTATATCATCTATTAATTCTATAAAAAATGATAATACAAATTTATTTTACAGAGGTTTTACATTAGCTTATTACAATATAGTAAAACAAATAAAGTCAAAAACGATATTAATTGAAGATATTGCTGATAACTCAAAAATAATAAAAAATATAAATGATGAATGTTTTTTTTGCTCTCCAACCGCATTTTTTCTATATAACTACATATCCAAAACAGTTAACAATGCCAAATTTATCTATATATATTAAATTATATAGCACATTGAATTAAATATTAATTTATACTTTATCTTATATCACTTAAGAATATAAGATGATGAAACGTTTAACAACCATTGATGAATTATATAATTTTAAAAATATTAAAGAATATATAATCATTTATAAAAATAAAAATATTATTAAAAAACATAAAATTAAAGATCTACATATTAATAAACCGAATTATCAATTATATACAGAATATAATGGAACTATAAATTTAGCTTATGGATATATACCTGATTATATTAATTTTATAATTTTAAATAATAATAAATTAATTAAAGTTTTATTAGACAAACCTAATGAAAAAATAATTATGCAACTAGATAAAAATAACCAATGCAGTAAAAAAATAAACTCATTGCCTATTAATAATATTATTAATATTAAAAATATAAATTGCAGTCAAGTAAATTATGACGATGACGAAACAGTAGATATAGATGAAGATAATTAACATAAGTATTTAAAAATAAATGATTACCTCATATATTTACCTGCTCTAGCAAATGAATCTACTATGAAAATCAAAAATACTCCTAAAAATGAATATAAAATAATTTCTTCAGTAACATGGCCTGTTTTTTCTTCTTGTTGCTCTTCTAGTAAATGTATCATGTAATTTAATTTATCAAGCAATTCTTTGCTTCCTCCTGTGCTCTCACTCATTTTATTATAAAAAGTAGGAATATATTGTTGATAATAATCGGCAGCAGCACTATTAATTCCCTTTTGTTCAAATGATTCATAAATAGAGTTTCCTGAATTATTAGAAGTGTTTGAATTATTTTGTAAATTTGAATTTTTATTTGGTAAAGCGTTATATGTTTGAGTTTCTAACCTTTGTGGATTTGTTTGCTTCTCAATTGTTTTTGACACGCTTTCAGAGTGTGGAGGAGGGATTGGATTAAAATCTGCCATATCATCATTATTGTCACTATTATGTAATCGTTGGATCATAGCTTCAACATTGTTGCTCGTCTCACGTCTTTTTATAGTTTTATTTTTAGCTTCCTGTTTTCGCTGTATATAGTTTGTTTCATTGCTTGAATTTTGAGTAAAAGGCGCAGCGTTAAAAGCAAATGACATTCTTATAAAAATTTAAGATATTATTATTTTGTAACATACTCAAAAATTATATAGAATATTTATATATGAGTTCTGCATTATATTTAATAGAACGATATCTTAAGGCTATTAAAAAAGTAGATATGTCTACATATATTTTATTATTTATTGTCTTAATAACAAATCTTTATGGATTATATTCAACAATTTTAGGAAAAATGATTAGTTTATTAAGCGTGATTTATCTTATTTTAAACAATAATGTAACATTTGGAATAATAGCATTCTTACTTGTTTTATTACTAAATAATGGAACTGTAGAAAATTTTGAAAATAATGGCGAAAATGATTCTAAAACTAATTCTAAAATAGATGAAACTACAATTGATCCATCTTCTGAAAATTCAAGTAATAGAGCCATTAAAGAATCAGAAACAACTGTAGAGTTAAACGATACTATAGCAACATTTAAAACACAGCATTGTAAAAATGGAAAACTAGTAGATAAAGACGGAAAAGAAATTAACGTTTCGGATTTATCAAATGTATTTCCAAATATAAAATTTAACATTGAAAATGAAAAATGTAATCCTTGTGATGATAATTGTGGATTTAAAATAACTAGTGATGTTGAAAGAATTACGGTAGAAGAAAAATTAAGACCAACTAGTTCAACTGAAATTTCATCCAATTAAATAATATATAAATTATATATAATGCCACGTATAACAAAGCTTAGCAAAATTATTATTTTATTGGTTGTTATTTATTCTATTTATATTTATATAAAAATTCCATCATTAACTGAAGGATTTACAAATAATATAAGAGAAACATTAAGACCTACTATAAGAAATTATCGCTTAAAAATGGATGATAAAATAAATAAATTAAATAATATAACCGAAAATTTTAAAATGAAATTAGGGGTTTGATTTATCAAATATAAATAATATCTAAATTATTTATATTATGCTAGAAAATGTATCAAGTGGATTAAAGAATGTTTTTTCAAGTGTAAATAATAGTAAATTTTTTGCAGGTATAATGATGTTAACTGTTAATATAGGTTCTAGATATGTTACTCTCAAGTTTAGTAAATCTCAAGAAGAATATATTAAAAATCAAATAGCTAGAGAATTTCTAATTTTTGCTATTATTTGGATGGCAACCAGAGATCTTATTATTTCTGTAATTATGACAGCATCATTCATTATTTTAGCAGATTATTTATTTAATGAAAATAGTAAATTTTGTATATTACCAGAAAAGTTTAAAAATTTACAATACTTAATAGATTCTAATAACGATGGTATCATAACCGATGAAGAAATTAAAAAAGCTGAAGATATATTACGAAAAGCCAAAACTCAAAAAAATAAAATGAATCAGTTAGAAATGCTTTCATATTTATCTACAAATCATTCTGTTGATAACGCGTTTATCATATAAACTTCATTTTTATAAATATTTATAAATATATAATATAAGATTATGAAAACAACTAATATATCTAATATTAGTGAATTAATAATAACGATAAATGTAATGGGTGATATCAATTATAAAATAAATAAATTTAATCCAAAAATGGTATATCGCAACTCACTTGAAAACACAATATTATTTATACCAAATATTCCAATTAATTTAGACTCATTAATTAAATCAAATGTAGTTGCTCCAAAAGACAATTATAAACCATCTGATTTTATATCTGTTTTTAGTAATCCAATTTTATTAAACAATATAGTTCAATATATTAAAAGAAATAAAGGCATTAAACCAGTTTCACTAGAAGAATCAGAAAAAAAAAGATATATAAAAGATAACATTAATCTTATATTATCTACCTATTTTGATACTGATAATAAAATTATTATTAATAATAGATATTATCCTATTCATTCTTACAATTGGAATGACGAATATAAAATAATAAAAACAAATAAAACCTTTCCTAATTATGAAATTAATATAAATTTATACGTACTAGATGATAAATTACCAAATACCTCGTATGGTTATAATAGAAATAGACTTACTTGCGATATTAAAAGAAAACGAATTGCATTAGATTTAAAAGAAATGGGTTTCAATGTGGACATTCCTGATGTTGGGAAAAGTTCAATGCCTTATTATGCTCCATCCATTAGAGGACCTTATTCATCTTCGTATAGAAGATCTTATCCATCTTCGTATAGAAGATCTTATCCATCTTCATATAGAAGACCTTACCTATACACGAACAAAAGCAATTATCCTTATACAGTTAGACGTGGAGGAAAATATAAACGTCAAACACGAGAAAAAAATAAAAAATATATAAAAACAACACGAAAATATAAAAGAAATATTAAATTAATAAATAATTAATATTTTAAATGTCACATTAATTATTTATACCCTTGAAGATTTGAAATGGGGCATAAATAACTTAAATAACTTAAATAAATTACTTTATTAAATATATAATGGATTATCGTTTTGGACCAAATAAACCCAAATTCACAGGAAGTGATGAAGAATGGAATAAATTAAAACAAGAAATCGCTTGGTGGAATGAAGAGACATCTAATTATCCTTTTGTTGCTGTAATCTGTCCTCATTGTGGAGCAAAAAATATACACAAAGATGATGGAACAGATAGCCATAGAGAATGCCATTTGATGTTAGATAAGAAAGGTAAAAAAATATATTATGATTGCCCTGGTTACTATATATGTAGATATATTAATACATCAAGATAGTGCCATTTTAAATCTTCATTGGTATAAATTATTTATATTTTGCGCTTAGTCTTTTTATGTTTTTTAACGCGATATTTAGACTTACCATGTTTTTTGCTTTTTTTGTTATATTTTTTAGTCCTCTTTTTTAATTTATTAATATGTCGCTTAGTCATTTTACGTTTTCTAGATTTTTTTCTTAAATGTTTACCGCCTGATTTTTTAAATAAACTATACTCTGACTCATCTTCATCGTTATATTGATTATAATTTACCATTTGTTCTGTAGGAGAAACACTCTTTCTAAGATTTAGAAGTCCAAGTGCTGCGATTTCTTCACTTGAGAGTTCTTTAGGCTGTTCTATAAGATTAACTTGTGCTCCTTGATTCTGAACACCGATACCAAACAAATATCTACCAATCGGTCTTAATAGAAATCCGACTGGCGTTGCAACTATTCTATAAATGAATACAAATGTTCCTGATATTATGTAAATGCATCTTTCCCCTCCATAATAAAAAACGCGTACAAAATTTAATATTTGTCCGAAATAAATTAATAATGCAAAT
>Ga0255166_1000886_pt1 | contig 9292 bp, 9 predicted proteins | sample Atl_Cont_RepC_8d_FD_186013 | JGI IMG/M metagenome (GOLD analysis project Ga0255166, IMG submission 186013) | Freshwater microbial communities from Altamaha River, Georgia, United States - Atl_Cont_RepC_8d | ecosystem: Environmental > Aquatic > Freshwater > River | place: USA: Georgia | collected...
TTCTTTATTGGAATATTTTTTAAAATTTAAATTGTTACTATTATTCTCATCATTCTCATCCTCATTCTCATTCTCATCCTCATCCTCATTCTCATTCTCATCCTCATCCTCATCCTCATCCTCATCCTCATTCTCATCCTCATTCTCATCCTCATTCTCATTATCCTTATTCTTATCCTCACTCCTTGAGGGTATATTGTTTTTCCCACGAATCATTTCATTTTTCATATTATGTAATACATTTGTATTATTAGAATTGTTTTTTAAACCGGTCGTTTCATTTTCAGACAGATTATTTGTTAATAATTTTATCAAATCCTCGTTTGAAGTGGCCATTGCTATATATAGAGCAATATTTCATTTTATTTTAAACACCTCTATAAGCAATATATGTGTTTAAAATAAAATGTTGTATGAAGATAATTATTATTTAATATAGATACGTGATTGATCCATTGTCATTAATGGATGAAAATTCTTCATAATTTTACCAGCTTTCAATAAGATTTCACGTTTTTCTATATTATCCGGACGAATCTTTGAAATGGCATCTTCTAATGAAAACCATTGAATATCTCCAATTTCACGTGCCATGTGACGATTATCTACATTTAATTCAATTTCTAGAGATGGATTACAAACAGCTAAATAGTATTTATGACAATATCGTGTTTGATTTGATCCATAAAATGTCTCTGAAATATAATGTGTATTTTGAATAATTGAAAAATCACTACGTTTAATATCAGTTTCTTCTTGGAATTCTCGAATTGCACAATTAATGTCAGATTCGCAGGGATTACGACGTCCTTTTGGAAATCCCCATTCAGGTTCTTTCCATTTTGAACGATTTTCTGAAATCCATTTTTCCAATTTAGGTTGAATGGCTTGATATTTTTTTTCAGAAATATCATAGTTATTTTTATGAGACATTATGGATTCATCCCACATTTTTTTCCATAGATCGTAGAAAGGTACAGAAAGAATATTATCTTGTTCTTCTTGTGTCATATTACGCAATAGATAACAAATATAATTATCATCATTTTGATTATATTTTCCTCTCATAAATTCAAAATAGGAAATAGAATTCTTTCGTTTAATTAACAAAATTTGAATGGATTCATAACCATTTTGTATCATTATTGATTTAGAGAAAAGAGAAGAGTGATGCGAATTATTCATGTAACGAAATGCAATGATACCATAACTTGTTACAGGTAGAGTACAATTTTTAAATAGATGACCTGTAAGACCACAATTTGTACATCGTTGTGTCCGGATTGTAAAGAACTCCATGTATTTATATAAAAAACACCTTAATTCATAAATAAATAAAGTTCTTTAGATCCCAAATATTGTGAAGAAAATACGATCGATAAGAAATAGGAAGATTGTAATAGAATGCAATTTCCACCAAGTGTATGGGGTCCATTTTTCTGGCATACAATTCATATTGTTGCACTGGGATATCCTAAAAATCCGACCTATACTGATAAAAAATGTGCAAAGGAATTTTATGAATCATTGGCATATCTTTTACCTTGTTCTATTTGTCGTGAGCATTATAAAGAGCATTTATCAAAAAATCCATTGACACCCTATTTAGATTCAAGAACCGATTTAATTAAATGGACCATTCAAATTCATAATCAAGTAAATAAAATGTTGGGGAAACCCGAATGGTCACTTGAAGAAGTGATTGCATATTATGAACGTGTTGGTCGCAGGGATCGTTCGCCTGTTTGGACAAAAGAGGATATGAATGAAGTGGATTATCGTTCTTTTGTAAAAGGATTTATTACAGGTAGTGCAATATTATCAATATTAGGTGGTGTATTTTATTTTCTTAACCGTTTAAAATAATTCATTTACTTTATAGGTAAAAAGATTACAATTGATTTCTCTGCCATTTCATTAGCAGAGGAATGACGAGTTACATACCTGATATTGTAAGACCTTATATTGAGAGTATCACAGGCACAAATCATTCAAAAACAAATAATCAATCAAAATATCAAACATCATCTACGGGATCAAAAAGCCCATACAATTGGTCTTCTATTGGATTTGCAGGAACTACCACTGCATTTGCAAATACATCTACTAATTTAACAAGTTCATTTGGTAGCATTATTGCATATTTATTTTCAATTCTTGTAATTATCCTAGTCATTGTTTTATTTATACATTACTTTATTACACCCATTATTAAATTAAAGCCTGGTGCTCCCGGTATTGTACTCATCCCTGGATTTGACGATGGTGTATTGTTTTGGAATAAAGGGATGGTTAATGAAATTAAAAACAAAGAGTTACCCATTCAAAATATGTATTATGATTATACCATTAATGTAGACGTATTTATACAAAATCCAACACAATTTGCAAGACAACCACGTATATTATTTACTCGAGGTGCAACAAAAACAGATATGCAAAATTCAACGGCAATGAATTCCACAATATTATCTATGTATAAAAAATATAATTTAGCGGTCGCATTGGCTCCTGATACAAATGATTTAATTATTTCCGTCTTGAATAAAGATAATGGAATGGAAGAAGTAAAATTATCAAATATTCCTATTCAAGAACCATTCCGCTTAGGAATTGTTGTTATGGAAAAAGCACTGGAAGTATATATTAATGGTCGTTTAATGAAAACAAGAACATTTAATACAAATTTACAGGATATTACTGGTGATATTATACCATATTCTGGGCTAGAAGCAAATATTACAAAACTTCGTAATCTTAAAATATGGTCTCGTGTTCTAACTACACCTGAAATTCGTGAGGCTAAACCTACTCTAAGCACTTCAGCCGATATGGGAGCAGGAGAAATACCCGTTACATCGTCTTGTAATTAATAAAATCAATAGTTAGAATGTCATTTATTACCATAGTCATTGTAGGTATTTTATTCGTAGTAGTTACATATTTTGTGGCAGTACGTGGAATATTTCCAGATTCAGGTATAAAAGATGCACTTCCTGAAATGGGAGTATTGTCTACAAAGACGGATATTATTACTCCAGATGAAGTCCAGAAAAAATTATTAGGTACAAGTGGTTCTACGGTAATGGGTTTTTTTAAATTAAATGATGGAGATCGAACTGCAAAATACATCGATCAATATACATCAATATTACAAGTTGCAAATAATTGGTTTTTAGATATTTCTCCATCTCCAATCGGAAAAGATCATACTTCGGCACGTTTACGTGTACAAGTTAAAGGGAATGATGGTATGAATATGGAAACAATCGAATTACCATCTATTCCGAAACAAAAATGGATATTTATTGCAATTTTGAGAGATGGTAGACGATTTGATATCATTTACGATAATAAGATTGTCGCATCACATCGTCTTGCAAACTATCCGGTTATCATAAGTAGCCCCCTATCTGTTGGAAATAAGGGAATAGATGGATCCGTTATTCATGTAATGATTAATAATATACGGATGTCCCCAAATGATGTAGAAAGAGAAAGAGTTCGTTTTATTGATACAAATAATACAATTATTGAGGACAATTTGATTGATATTAGTTTCCCTAAATTTAATTTTTTTGCACAATGTCCTTCCGGTTTACCATGTGATACAATCACAAAACCTCCAAATGATAATTTAAATCAATGGTCTACACCCTATGCATGAAATAAATAAATATCAAAACAGATTATCCATGTATCTGACAGGATAATGGATAATCTAAGAAATAATAGTTCATCTCCAGTCGCAAGATTAATTCCAGTACTACTCTTTTTTGTAGGTTTAATTGGATTATATTATTTATATCAATACCTTTTTGGTCCAAGAGAAGGAAATCGCTATGATTTAATTAAGACTACACAAAATGCAAATGTAGATGCAACTAATCCAATTCGTATACGATCCGATAATCTCCCAGCAATTTATGAAGGCGGTGAATTTACGATATCAACGTGGATCTATATTAACAACTGGTCATATCGATCTGGATTTAATAAGTCAATTATTAGTGTAGGTGGACCAAATTTTGATACCATCCGTGTATATCTTGGTGGTGCTAAACCAAAATTATTTGTTCGTTTACATACTACAACTCAAGGAGCTGTTACTCAAGAAAAGGGCGAATCACTATTGAAAGCTACTGAAACAAGTGTATTTGGTCAATTACAAACAGAATCATCATTGATTGATTCATCATCAGGCTGCGATCTACCAGAAATTGAATTACAACGCTGGGTAAATATTGCAGTTGCAGTAAATGGAAAAACAGTGGATGTGTATATCGATGGTAAATTAATGCGATCGTGTGTTTTATCGAATTATTACAAAGTGGATGCAAGTGGTTATTCTGCAAATCTCTTATTACATGGTGGATTTGGAGGTCAGATTTCATCTACAGCAATGTATGATTCTGCACTTCATCCTGAAGCGATTTATAAGAACTATATTGCAGGACCAGAACCTATTACAAATTTAGGTGAATGGTTATTATCTATTTTTCGATTCAATGTGAATGTATCGGTTGATACTAAATAAATACCAAAATAAATAATACAAATACATAAAAGGAAACACTAGACATGTCAATCAACTTATTCAATAATCCAAAAGTAAACAATACGAGTGAAAAGTCCGGTATAATGACCAACAATTCAAGTCTATTGAATGAACTACTTTTCTCTGGTGCTCTTGTATTGGCTCTCTATGTAACAATGATGTTTATTGAAATCTTATATAAATATTTGAATCGTTTGTCTATGGATCGTACTGTCTTATTAGCATACACGTACAATATGGATAGTAAATCTGTAATTATTCCACAAAATCCGAATCAAAGAGATGCGAAGCCAGTCCATTTATCAAGAAATGAACGAAGTGGAGTTGAATTTAGTTATTCATTCTATTTGCACGTCCATCCATCTGCTTTTCGTCAGGAGTATGGTCTATTACATATATTTCATAAAGGATATTCAGGACAATTCCCATTATTGGCGCCCGGTGTATACATGCGTTCAGATACAAATACATTACGAGTATATATGAATACATACAAAACATGGAATAATTATGTAGAAGTTGAAAATATTCCAGTAAGCAAATGGGTTCATATTGTTGTTGTATGCAAAGAGAATTGTCTTGAGATTTATATCAATGGAAACTTATCTAAAAAATTACCTTTTGATGGATATGCACCTTACCAAAACTATCAGGATATTTCTTGTTTTAATCAGCGTCGTATTGTATTACGTCCAAGTACATTACCTTCACTAGAGGAAGAATTAAACATTTTTGGTGTAACAAAAGGTCTTCTTAGCCGTTTGCAATACTTTAGTTATGCAGTATCTTATGCAGAAATTCAGAAATTATTAAATGAAGGTCCATCTACTAAAATGGACCCAGAACAATTAGGTGATGTCCCACCATATTTGTCAGATACATGGTGGCATACAAGTGTTCAGAGTCAAAAGTGATAAATTCATATTCATATCCATTGCTAAATATGTAGATCTAAAGGGTATATATATTTACTAATACAAAACTAGTAATGCCTGGGGGTGGTTTATTTTCACTTGTTGCCTACGGAGCTCAGAATGTATTATTGAGTGGCAATCCCGATTTTACATATTTTTATAAAACATATAAAAAATATGCACATTTTGCGGAAGAATCCGTAACATTTGCAATGGATGGCCCGCAAGAATTATCATATGATCAACCGATTCAGGTTCGATTTAAACTACAACGTATTGCAGACCTTGTTCGCGATATGTATTTTGTATTTGATTTACCTGATATTTATTGTAAATATGTTGATTTAGCAACTCTTGTTACAAGACAATCGCAATATAATTTTTCATGGGTGAGTTATATTGGATGTCATATTATACAAAATGTAGGTTTTTATATTGGTGGACAAAAGATTCAGGAATTTGATGGAACCTATATGATTACGAAAGCACAGTGTGATTTAGATACACGCTCCTTTCAAAAATGGCAAAGACTAGTTGGAAATATTCCTGATTTGTATGATCCTGCGAACGGGCTGTATGGAGGTGGATCAACTGGTACTGGATATCCTCTAGTATATAATAATAATGGACCAGCTGGATCAACTACTACGCCTCCCAATGTAAATCGTCCATCGATTAGTGGTCGTACCTTACAAGTTCCTCTTCCATTTTGGTTTGCAGAATCCACTTTTGAATCGTTACCTTTGGTTTCCCTTCAATTTCATGAATGTGAAATTCGTATTACATTACGTCCAATTAATCAATTGTATCGTGTATTGGATGCAAATGGTTATCAAGTTGCACCAGGATACCAATACAATCCATCTCCAATTACACTTCAGCCACAAAATGTATATTATACAGCTGTTTCTGATATTTCAGATGTTACAATTAATAACTTTTTGACAGATATTGGTACTCCAAAACCACTATTAAATACATGGCAATTAAATCCAAGAATTCAAATGACCTATGTATATGTAACTGATGAAGAACGTGTACAATTCTCATCGGAATCACTACAATATTTGATACGACAAGTAACGCGTTATGAATTTGACGCATTAACCTCAAGGCAGATTGTTCAGTTAGACACCCATAATCCAATTGAACGAATGATTATTGTTCCACGAAGATCAGATTCATTACAATATCGCAATCAAAATACTAATTTTTCAAATTGGATTAATCCATTAAAACCTCCATTTATTCCAACGGATGGTGGATGGGCACCTCATGTAAATCTTATATCTGCAACAGGTCAAGTTGTATTAAATGGTCAACGATCGATTATGCGTGGATTATCAGTATTAGGTGATGGAAATCTATTACAAGAAGAAAAACCAGTAGAGTATTTTACACAGATTATCCCATGGAAGTATTTGACAGGAATCCCTGATCCAGAATTGTTGGTTTATCCATTTGGATTAACATCCCCTACTACACAACCGCATGGTAGTATTAATAGTAGTCGTATTAAAAATCTACAATTGGATTTGAATGTATATCCTTTACCAACGAATAGTTTTTATCAATATAATATTACTGTGTATGTTGAAAGTCTAAATTGGGTGAATATTGCTTCGGGTATGGGTGGATTAAAATATGCATTGTAATTGATTTAGTTATTCACATTATTCCATATTTTATAATCTTATTTTATATAAATGAATTATAATTATCATTATAAAAATCTAAGTCATTATGGTGATATTCTAGCAATACCATTCTTTGCATTGCTTATTTTTTATTTGTCTTCTATTAAGCATAAATCTGTAATAGAATATGTATTATTATTCTTTTCTATAAGCGGTTTCATATTAGATATATTCTATACATATATTTTTTTGACCCAATTCCAATCTTGAAGGGTGTAAATATATGTATTAAATTCCACAGTAGCCATAGAAATGTCGGATAAAAGAGACGACGATCAATTATCTTTTTTGACAAAAATAAAGAATAATGTTGTATATAAAATCAATAATGCAATAAATAATCCAGATGCAAATCAATATGCACAAGAAAAAATAGACAAAGAAAAAGAGAAACAAAAAGAAAAAGAAGAACAAGATAAAAAATCACAAGAGCCTGTCATAACTGAAAAATATGAGGATCCAAACCCTACGGATGATGATAATTCAGATGAAATAAGTTTTAGTCGTATTGCAAAGAAAATATGGAATTATATAAAACTTATTTTTGAAAAAGGATTTTTCCCGTTTATTGCTATTATTTTAGCAATGTATGTTGCAAACGAGATGATTGTATATCCTGCACCCATACGTCTCATCTTTTTCCTATTTGTCTTCATAATATGTGTATTATTTAAACATGTTACAATTTTATTAGGCATTTTTTATTTATGTAAGAGTGGTTATGATTATTATATTAATAATATGGCTGGTGGAGAAAAACGTCGTATTATGCCAAGAATCTATGCATTATTACCGATAACCACCTATCGTGCAGAAAGTGTTCTTACTGCATTACTTTTGTCACCTTTTCAATATCCTAAATCTAAAAAAGATGAAGAAGAACTTGTAAAAGTAATGGGCGAGTACAATGATACACTAAATGATTCATTTGCATATTTGGATAAAGTAAAAACATTCCCATTCTTTGTAGAAGGTCTTAAAAAGATTTCAACCAATTTTCAAGGAATGCATACGATCACAGAGGCGAAATCAAGTGAGTCAGTATCATCTGAATCCAAACCAAAAACGAATGAAGTTAAATCAAATACTGTTCCACCTCAACCTCCACCTCTACCAACTACAATTGCCCAAAATATGGAAGCACGTGCAAAAGAAACAGAGAAGAATATGATAAATAAAGAGGTAGAAAAACAAGTTAAAGAGGAAACTGAACGTCTAAAGCGTCCATTATCCATAAATGAACAAAATCAAATTCGTAAAAAGATTATTGAAAACAAAAAAACGGATGCAAAACCAACTGAAGAATTACCACCTTCTATTCCAGTAAATAATACGCCCAAAAATAATGCAACCTTACCACGTACAATTGAACAAAATCTAGAAATACGTAAGAAAGAAGAGGAAGCAAAAGAGGCGAATAAGAAGGTAATGTCTGAAGTAGAACGATTAGAGCGTCCTCTTACGATTGAAGAAAATACAAAACTTCGTCCAGTAAATAATAAGAATGAAGTAAAACAAAACAACAAGGAAACCGTTCAAAATATTACTCCCTCTGCTCCGCCAGCAGAACAGACGGATAAAAAAGAGAGTAATGAAGGAATTTAAATTTAGATGAATTGTAATTATAATTAGAGATGAGTATTGAAGTATCTGTAGTCACCCCTACGTATAATCGTCGTAAATTTATTCCAATATTGATTGAAATTTATCGCAATCAAACGTATCCAAAAGAAAAAATGGAATGGATTATTATTGATGATGGAAAAGATTGTGTAGAAGATCTATTTAAAGAGGCATCAAAAACCATACCAAATATTCGATATATTTATCTTGATGAGAAAGTTAGAATTGGCGCGAAACGAAATCTATTAAATAAAGAAGCGAGAGGATCTATTATTGTTGCAATGGATGATGATGATTATTATCCACCTGATCGTGTATCTTCGGTAGTAGACGCATTCAAAAAATATCCAAGAGTGGATTTAGCAGGTTCGTCCGAAATGAATATGTATTATTTAGATGATAACAAAATTTATACATTAGGTCCATTTTATCCAAACCATGCAACAAATGGAACCATGGCGTGGAGAAAAAGATATTCAGATATGCATGCATATGATGAA